>Ga0308157_10001057_pt1 | contig 65632 bp, 61 predicted proteins | sample PhyBR1_FD_201035 | JGI IMG/M metagenome (GOLD analysis project Ga0308157, IMG submission 201035) | Phyllosphere microbial communities from UC Gill Tract Community Farm, Albany, California, United States - DLSLB.R1 | ecosystem: Host-associated > Plants > Phyllosphere > Unclassified | place: USA... | reverse complement strand
AAATCTCCGCGAACCAGACCGTTGAAGTCACCTATAGCGACAGCACGCCGGGAGATGCTCAAGGGATCCAGGATTCGGACGGCAATGTGCTGCAAGAATTTGATGCGGCTGATTTGCCAAATGGTGTAGTGAATAATCCGGAACTATCACTGAGTTTAGCCAATGATGCGATTTCTGCCTTACTCGTTAATAAGTCTATTGATATAGCTACACCACTTGCGACAATAGATGAACAAGATTTGATTAGTGTTCTTCCTGGAGATTCAAGAATAGCAGTAATGAATTTCACTATTGATAGTGGTACAGAAGATGTTGTGATTGCTGTACAGCAAGATAATTTAGTGGACTTAGCTGGTGCTTTCACTTTTGTAGTGCGAAATACGACGACTGGTGAAGAATTTCAGGTGGCAGCAGCAGATACAAGTCAAGGAGGATTAGTTGCTGGTGCGCTAGAATTAGAATTATTAGGCGGAGTTGCAGATGCTCAAGGGCTGAGATTGAACATTAGTGACTTGCCTGCAGGCAATTATGAAGTTTCTATCTATGGTGACTCTTCACAACTGGCAGAAATTTTAACAAGTATAGATTTAGCAAACTTAGGTGATAATACAGTCAATGAGGTGATAGCGGATACTATATTAGGTTTACTAGAAACAGCTTTAACAAGCCCAGATGCTGATCCCCGTGGGCTATTAGAACAATTGACACTCAGCCAGTTATTAGAGGTAACTACTGACATACCAGCCCTAGGCACCTTGACCGGAGCTGTTAATACTATTCTCGCTCCTGTACTGAATAATCCATTACTGGGTGATTTAAATAATACATCTGTAGGCGACATAATTGCAGGTAATGCAGGAGGTGCATTAGGATTCCTATTAACTACGCTTGGACTAGGTACAGTCCTAAACAGTCTAGTAAATGGAATATTGAATGGTGTAGATGGTGCGGGCCAAGCATTATTTGATAATTTAGTAGAACCGTTAGTTAGAGATATCTTATTAGATACGGTACTCGAAGGTTCCGGCCTGGAAACTGGATTGAATAGCTTGTTAGGTTCAATAAATACATTACTCAATAATCTGGGATTAGGTAACGTTTTACCCACTGTCGATGGATTATTGGATATTGTGGCTCAAGAAATTTTGAGTAATCCATTAACTATATTAGGTGGAACGACCGCCGAAGTATATGTTGTGAATGGAGAAACGTACCGTGCAACAGGAAATATTCAGGAAACCTCAGAAGATGGTACTCAGGCTGATAACTGGGGGGATGGTGTATTAACTGCAGTAAATGGCTTGCCGATAACTTTTAATTCAACTGATGCAGATGGTAAGTTCACTCTTATTCAGGGAACCTATGGAGTCCTTAAACTCTATGATGATGGTAATTTTATTTATGATTCTAATAGTTTAAATGGACAAGGTACTCCGATCAGTGAGGTATTCAACTATACCGTAACGCGCAATGCTGGACAGACGAATGAGGAAACAGCTTCAGCAGACTTGACTATTAATATCGATACCGTAAATCAAATCATTAACTATGCTGATGACCCAACAGATAACCTGTTACAAGGCGGTGCAGGTAATGACACTCTGACCGGCGGTGCTGGAGCAGATACTGCAATCTATTATTTACTGAATAATACTGATGCGACTGGGGGTAATGGTACCGATATTTGGACTGACTTTAATGCTGCTGAAGGTGACATGATTGATGTTTCGGCTTTATTGAGTGATCAGGCTGTAAATGCATCGAATCTTGGAAACTATATAACACTCGAACAGCGTGGAGACGATACGGTAGTAAAAATCGATCGTGATGGTTTGGTAACAGACCCAAGCTATGCGCCAACAGAGCTGATTATTTTGCAAAATACAACCAGTACAAGTTTAGTTCTTGATGATTTAATTAAATATAATCAAATTTAATTAGCCAGATAAGAAAAGTTTTTTCGAAATCTTTTCTTAGAAAATCCAATACTAAAGATAAAAAATCCCGCTTCGGCGGGATTTTTTATCTTAGGCAAATATTTACAGCGTCAAAAACCAAGTCGATGCAATCACTACTATAATAATCATTATCAGTAAAACTTTGATGATCTTCGTTTGCTGTTCAAGTGGAAGTCAGCTTTGGCCAAGGGATTTGGAATGAAAAATACTATCCCAGTTCCGAGCTAAATAAATCACCAAAACACTTCATCCACTCATCCAAGCAATAAAAAACCTCCTGTAAAAAGAAGATTTTTAAACCAAGGTTCTTATTTTAATCAACGTTCACGTAATGCTTCTTGCGCTTTGTTAAACGGTTTAAGCAGATAATCCAGTACTGATTTCTGGCCGGTTTTAATGTCCACCGTAGCTACCATACCAGGCGTAATACTGAATTGCTTACCCGCTTTATTGATTAGTTTATCCGTATTGGTTCGAATATAGACCCGGTAATAGAACTGGTCTTGCTTCACTTCATCACGTATGGTATCTGGCGAAATAGTCGCGACCTTGCCTTTTAATCCTCCATAAATGGAATAGTCATAAGCCGTAACTTTAACCAAAGCTTCCTGACCAGGATGAATAAATGCAATATCTCGTGGTGAAATTCGCGCTTCAATCAATAACTGTTCATCTAAAGGAACAATGGTCATGAGCTTGCCATTTTGAGGAATAACTCCACCAATCGTCATAACATCAATTTCTTTGACTATCCCTCGCATCGGGGCTTTAAAAACCGTACGACTTAAAGTATCCGACTTTCCTCTCACCACTTGTTGCTGTGTTTCTACATCGGTATTGGCTTTGGATAATTCTTCACGCGCCTTCACATAATACTGGTTGCGAATATCATTCATCTGATTACGCAGATTATTGGCTTCACGTTTTAAACGTAAAACTTCCACTTCGCTTGCAGCACCTTTAGCCACAAGCGGTTCAGTCATGCTCAGCTCCTGTTCAATCAAACTTAACGCCTGACGTAGACCGGCTATGGACTCATCCAAATTGGCACGGCGTGAATTATAGAGTGCGGTTTCTTCCTTCACCAGTTTACTGTCTTTTAAAACTTCTTCAGGAAAAGAAAGCGGCGTTCCGTTCACTTCTGCTCTTAAACGTGCTGAAGTGGCGCGTGAGGACATCAGCAATGAAGCTGATTCACCAACATTAGATTCAAGTCGAGTCGGATCGAGCTGAGCCAGGATCTGCCCCTGCTTGACAATTTCACCTTCACGAACATTTAACTTGGTTAAAATACCACCTTCAAGGGACTGGATGGTCTGCTCTTTTGAAGAAGGCACAACTTTACCGCTTCCCGTAGACACTTCTTCAAGTTTAAAGAACCATGCCCATAGCAATAAGGTGACTAATCCTAAACAGATAATCCAGATAAACAAACTGGCTTTAGGTAAGGGCGGTTCAAGCTCAGTAACTTTAATAGTACTTTTTAGATGCTGTGATTTCGCGCTCATGAGTTAGCTCCTGAAACCTGACGTTGCTGTGACTGATTTTGATTGAGAATCTGATCACGAGGTCCATCCATTACAATCTTGCCATCATTCACCACAATAATTCTATCTACCAGTTCCAGTACTGCGCGGCGGTGTGTTGCAACAATCAGGGTGCGTTGACCGAGCCATAATTTCAAATGATCAATCAGTTGTTTTTCTGATACATCATCAATTGATGCTGTTGGTTCATCCAGCAGCAGAATATTTGGCTGGCGAATCAGTAAACGTGCCAGTAACAGTGCCTGTTTCTGACCACCAGAAAAACCAATACCGCCTTCAAGAATCATATGATCCAAGCCTTCTTTTTTCTCCTGCACAAAATGAATTGCACCAGTAATTTTCAAGGCATTCAGTATTTCTTCATCACTGGCTAAAGGCGCGCCAAGCGTCAGGTTCTCGCGTACCGAACCAAAGAATAAATGTGCATTCTGGTTCAGCAACCCCATATCACGGCGCACATCCGAAGGGTCGATTAAGCTCAGCTCAACACCGTCAAGTTTAATTTTGCCCTGAACGGGAGTTTGCATGCCTGACAACAATTGCAGCAGGGTCGATTTACCTGCACCATTACGCCCAAGAATCGCAATCTTTTCACCCGATCTGATTTCTAGATTTGGAATCATTAGGCTTGGTTTTGGATCATCTTCACCATATTTAAAAGTCATGCCCGTCAATTCATAATGACCATTTAGTGCCGGACGATGAATCAAGTGGGCATGGTCCGGCTGATCCACCGGTTTCTTCATTAACTCATCCAGTCCATTTTTAGCCACTTTGGCTTGCTGCCAGCGACCAAGTACACCGGTAATTTGTGCAATTGGCCCAAGCATGCGTGAAGACAACATCGAACAAGCCACTAAAGCACCCGTGGTCATATCCCCTTTCATCACCGCAAAACAGCCCACAAGCACTACAATGGCAAAGGTCAAACCCTGAATTTTCTGGGTCCAAGCGTTCATGACACCCACAATCTTGCGTTGACGCATTGAAATATCTGCCGATGATTCATTCATGTGATTCCACTGATTCTGGAATCTGGCTTCTGCACGCAACAGCTTGATATCTTCAATCCCTTGTACTGCTTCAACCAGCATGGCATTGCGGATTGCACCTTCACGCATTCCTTCACTGGCCAGTTTAGCCAAAGGTTTTTGTGCCAAAATTCCAGGCAGGATCATTAAAGGCACCACCAGAAGCATCACCCAAAACAGGTTGCCACCAATCAGCCAGAAAATCCCCAAAAACAGCAGAAAGAAAGGTAAATCGGCAATGGCTGATATTGTGGTTGATGTCACTAGTTCACGCACGCCCTCAAGCTCACGAATCTGTGAAATAAAGGTACCTGTGGATTTTGATCGCTCACTATTTTTTATTCTTAAAGCATGACCAAAAACTCGATCTGAAATTCTTAAATCTGCACGTTTACCAATAATATCAGACAGATAAATTCGTGCGACCCGCAAACTGAATTCGAAAATTGCAGCAATCAGTACACCACCGGCCAGTACCCATAAAGTGGGGATAGATTGGGCCGGAATCACCCGGTCATAGACATTCATGGAAAAAACAACAGTCGCCAAGGCTAAAATGTTGGCAATCATGGAGCCAAACATCACATCGATATAACGTTTCCAGTCACGTAATACAATTGACCAGAACCAGCTGCTTTCATAAGGTTTGATATATTCATCCACCCGCGCATCTGGTACGGATTTTTCAGGTCGAAGAATATAGACCTGACGAATATTGGATTGCAGCACATCTAGGGTTAAAGTCTGGGCAAGCCCCTGATCACCACTCAACTGGACATTGGCATTACCTTCAGCATCAACTTTTTCAACAACACCGACCTGACCATCATTAAATTCCACCACAACAGGGAGGCGCCACGGATTGATTAAATCTTTACTGAATGTAGACTTACGCAAACTCATGCCGACCTGGCGCGTAATTAATGTCATGATGTCATCTACATTCTGGTTGGAATTCCAGTCAAGCTGTAAACGGATACGTTCTTCAGATGGTTCTATACGGTAATGTTTGGCAATCGTAAGTACCGCTTGAAGCCACGGCTGATAATTGTTTTTATTATTCATGGCTGAATCTCAAACCCTTGGATTGGAATATTATTAAGCTCATAGAGATCACGAGAACGTCCTGTGACATTAATGAATCTTACAATTGCGTCATAAATGTCATAACGTGCATTTTCGATTTCCTGAGCTGCACTGTGAATGGACTGTTCTGCATTGAGCAAATCAACCGCTGAGCGTGTCCCGAGTTTATATTGCTCCTGATACAGCTCTCGGGTACGAATAGTGGTTTCCTTACGCGCAATCAAAATACCCATTAAACCTTGCTTATTTTCGATTTCTTCACGTAATAGCCGGATTTCATCTAGCACATCCAAATAAACTGAATTGACCTTTGCTTTTGCCGCTTCTTCGGCATAACTGGCAGCGCGAGTCTGGGATGCTTTTGCTCCTCCCTGATACAGATTACTGCTCGCTTCCAGCATGATGGAATTATACATCCCATCATCTTCATTATTATTGGGATTACGGCCATTCAAGGCCTGACTAAGTGAACCTTTAACACTCAGCGTTGGATAGTTACTTAATTTTGATTGTTGCTTTTGAAATTTAGCAACTTGGACCTCGGCCTGTGCCGCAATCATACTCGGAATCTTGTTAAATTCTGGATCACGGTATAAATTGGAATCCCTCACCACACGCTCTGGAATAGACCAATCCTGGCCTGTCACATCTGCACCCAATAATGTGCGCAATTTCTGTTGAAATTTTTTCAGCTGGGTTTGCTGTACCACTAAATTGGCCTGTGCGGCTTCTAAATTTGCACGTGCCTGAACGGGATCTGCCTGGGTACTGATCCCGGCCTTTGCCCTTAAATTGGCAATTTCAGCAATGCGTGAAATGCCATTAATCTGCTGCTGTGCGATTTGGGTGATTTCCTGATAACGCTTAATATTCACAATCGCATTGACAGTTTCATAAGCTACATTATCTATGCTCACTAAAACATTGGCCTGTTCAGCGCTAAGTTTTGCCTGTTGAATATCAACTCCACTTTTCACTTTGCCAAAATCGTAGAGCATCTGGGTGGCATTCAGACTGATGAGCTGATGGCCACGTTCACCCGAACTTAAGTCTCCGGTGGATAGTCCACCTGAAAGCTGGGGATAATACCCGGCTTTGGCAACATCAATATAAGCCCCCTGTCCAGCTAAAACCGAGACACTCTGTGAAACATCTGGACTGCGCTGTAATGCCCGAAGAATGGTTTCATTGAAACCTAATTGGCTAACAGGCCGATATACGGGCTGATTTTTAGAAAAAGTATGTGTCTGATCAGAACGCTGTATTACAGGTAATTCCTGAACTTTTGAGGTATCTAATTGAAAGTTACTAAGGGTTTGAATATCAGCTTTATTATAGTTTTCATCGGGCTTAGGAACAAAAATTTGGCTGATCCCGGACTTGACCGATTGCATAAACTCTTTTGAACCGTCTGCATATGCATAACCTATATGTAGAGGTACAATACATATCAGGCATTGTATTCTCCTCTTACATAAGTTTTGCCGCAAAACTACTTTAGATTGATTTTTTAACATTATTTAAGTGACAATTACATTTAAAAATATCTTAACTTATTTAGTAAAAAATACGTCTTTTTTTATAAATTAATTGTTATTTTTTATAATGATAAGGTATAGATGATCCTGTTATTTATTGTTAACAAAATCATCTTTTATTTTGATTATTTTTTAGACTTTTAAACCGTAAAATCGTCACCTAAATACACTTGGCGCACCGTTTCATTTTCCAGCACTTCTTGTGGCGTTCCTTCTGCAATTACTGCACCTTCACTGACAATATAAGCGCGCTCACAAATTGCTAAAGTCTCTCGTACATTGTGGTCAGTAATCAGCACACCAATTCCACGATCTTTTAAATTCCGAATAATGTCTTTGATATCTCCTACAGAAATAGGATCGACCCCAGCAAAAGGTTCATCGAGTAACATAAACTTAGGATCAGCAGCTAAAGCACGAGCAATTTCGGCACGACGGCGTTCACCACCCGAAACACTCATCCCTAAAGAATCTTTAATATGGGTGATTTTAAAATCGGCCAGCAATTCCCTTAAACGCTGTTGGCGTTGCTGTTTGTTCAAATCCTTACGGGTTTCAAGAATCGCCATAATATTCTCAGAAATGGTCAGTTTTCTAAAAATAGAAGCTTCTTGAGGTAAATAACCAATCCCTTTACGGGCACGTTCATGCATGGCCAAATCGGATAAATCAAGATCATCCAAATGAATCTCGCCTTTATCCATTCGGACTAAACCAACCACCATGTAGAAACTCGTAGTTTTACCTGCACCATTTGGTCCAAGTAATCCGACAATCTCCCCACTTTGCATCTGGAAAGAAACGTCCTTAACCACCCATCTTTTACTATAGTTTTTTGCAAGATGTTTAATACAAAGCGTTTGTGGTTGGTTTAACGATTGTTCCATTAATCACGTGCTCCCGGAAATGATTTTGAACTAGAAGGTGGAATGACAATTTGAACACGACCTGAAGATGAACCCGTGTTATTTGGCGTACCAGTAGCTTCAATATCACCCTTGTTCATACTATATTTCAAAGTATTACCACGAATACTTGCGCCACCTTGCTCTAATAATGCATTGCCCGACAGGGTGATTATTCCAGTTTGGGCATTATAGAGAATTTTTTGTGCCTGCCCTTTAGCTAAACCTTTATTGACATCTACTTTTTGCTGAAAACGCGCAGGACCACCTGTTGCCGTAATCGTGCTGATTTCTTTTTGACTGTTCAGATTGGCAATAATTGAATTGGCCTGCAATTTCATTGTGCCTTGCTCGATGATGACATTACCGCTATAAGTTGTCACACCCGTCTTTTCATTATAGGTTGCCCGATCAGCCACTAGGGAGATAGGCTGAGTTCTGTCAGAAGGAATTGCAAATGCCGTTGCCGATGAGAATACAACCAAACCGACTAAAGCTGCTTGCTGAAGCAAGGTTTTAGAAAATGTAAGCTTAAGATTCTGGTTCATATTTTCCTCGAATATTAAAAAATTCGTATTGACCGTTATTAAAATTGGCTTTCAGACCTTGGCTTACAAATTCAGCTTGCGGAGATTGCACAATTACTTGTTTATTGGTTTCGATTTCACGAGTTTTAGGGTATCCAGTCAACTCTGTGGTTCGAAACTGCATTTTGCCCTGTTGCATCAACTTAACCGCCAACACATCTCCAGACAAAACCACGCGTTCATTATCATCATAACCATTTGCGACTTTGGCATAAAAAGTGGCATCTACAGCACCATTTTTATACATAGACGCATTTAGATTGGTGAGTTTTGAGGTTTGTTTTTGCATGTCCTGTTCAAGACGATCGACCTGAGCACGAACATGCAAATTACCATTATCATCAGTTTGGGTAAGATTAATTTTTTCAGCGGAATAGGTCATACTCCTTGCTGAATCAACCTCAAGTTTATTGCCCTTACCGCTGTAATAGTAGTAACCACCACTTATAGCTGCAATGGCTATAGCAGTTACGTATAAAACTTTTGTATCCATAAGTGTGGTACTTAACTCAAATGAAATGAATTATTTAACTATTAATGTGGGATAGATGTATATTTTTCAAGAAGCGTTTCGTAAGCCCCTTTGGCCATCAAAATCATATCGCAGATTTCACGTACCGCACCACGGCCACCCATTGCCTGAGTCACCAGGTCTGCACGACGACGGACTTCGACATGACCATTCGGCACAGTGACTTTCATACCTGCAATGGCAAATGCAGAAAGATCAGGCCAATCATCACCCATATATAAACAGTCTTCTGGAGCAACATTCAATTGTGCACATGCTTCACGCAATGCAGTACCTTTATCTTCACGGCCTTGAAAAACCAGGTCTACACCTAAATCATACATGCGCTTTTCAACAATATTGCTTTTACGTCCAGTAATAATAATGACTTTGACACCTGCTTGCTGTACAAGTTTCATACCCAAGCCATCACGAATATCGAAAGATTTAATTTCATCCCCAGTATTGGTGAGTGTCACAAAGCCATCACTTAAAATACCATCGACATCAAGAACTAAAGCTTCAATATGACGCGCCTGTTCCAATAAAATATAAGATGCCATTTGTTAATTTACCCCAGCTTGAATCAAGTCATGCATGCTAATGACACCAATGACTTTATTTACATCATTTACAACAACAAATTGATTGATTTTCTTTTCGTTCATTCGCTCTAAAGCTTCAACAGCGCGAGCGTCTTGCGAAATGGTTAAAGGATTTTTAATCATCACTTCCGACGCCGCCAAATTCACATCAAAACCTTGCTGCTTGTCAATTAGGCGACGTAAATCACCATCGGTAAAAATACCCAGTAGAACATCATTTTGATCTACAATTGTGGTTAAACCTAGGCGTTTGTTTGAAATTTCGTATAAAACCTGATTCATTGGTGTATCTGGAGATACTTTCGGTAATTCTGCACCGGTATGCATCAAGTGTTTGACATGCAGCAACAGACGTTTACCCAATGCACCCGCCGGATGTGACATCGCAAAATCATCTGCAGTAAAACCACGTGCATCAAGCAAAGCGACAGCCAGTGCATCACCCAAGGCTAGAGTGGCAGTAGTACTTGAAGTAGGTGCCAAACCCAGCGGACAAGCTTCCTGAATATTACCCAAGGTTAAAGCCACGTCTGCATTTTGCGGCATCGGTCCTTTGTCATCACCACTAATGGTAATTAACGGAATTTCCAAACGCTTAATTAATGGCATTAGCATCATAATTTCATCACTCTTGCCCGAGTTTGAAATTGCAATTAAAACATCACCCGGTACCAGCATACCTAAATCGCCATGCCCTGCTTCACCTGGATGCATAAAAAATGAGGGTGTACCGGTAGATGCAAAGGTGGCCGCCATTTTACGGCCAATATGACCAGATTTTCCCATACCGGTAATGACTAATCGCCCTCGACAATGCAAAATAATTTCGCATGCATGACTAAAACGGTCATCAATTTGCGTCGCCAATATTTCTAGCGCTTGTTCTTCTATACGCAAAGTTTCTAAGGCGACTTTTTGGAAATCTATTTGATTTGGCATATTTGGTGGGTTCAAAGTAGGTTTACCTTAACGCTGTAAAGCGTTGACTCTATTCAAGCAAAAATAATTTTCGCAATTTTATCATATCTATGCAAATCTCACGTTTCTAAATGTATAACTTTTCACACGTATATAAAAAAAGCGTATAAAACTTTATGAAAAAAAATGCTTAGGTTAAGATGAGCCATCTTATATTTAGCCTTTTGAAGACCTATGCAACCTTTTGTTCTATATAACTCAGAGCAACGTAAAAAAGTAGAATTTGTTCCGCGTGTGGAGGGACATATCGATATGTATGTTTGCGGTATGACCGTATATGACTATTGTCATATTGGACATGCTCGAGTCATGGTTGCATTTGACTACATTATTCGCTTCTTGCGCAGTCAAGGCTGGAAGGTAAAATATGTTCGTAATATTACTGACATTGACGACAAAATTATTAAACGTGCCAATGAAAATGGCGAAAGCATTACTGCATTAACAGATCGTTTTATTCAAGCGATGAATGAAGATGCTAAAAATTTGGGTTGCTTAGCCCCAGATGAAGCACCACGTGCGACTGACTATATTGATCAAATGCAAAACATGATTGGTAATTTAGTCAATAAAGGTACGGCTTATCCATCGAGTAATGGTGATGTGTATTTCCAGGTTGAAAAATTTGCCAAATACGGTCGTCTTTCTGGTCGCAAACTCGAAGATATGCAAGCCGGAGCCTCTGAGCGGGTCGATGTCGAAGTTGAAAAGAAACATCCGTTTGACTTCGTGCTGTGGAAACATGCCAAAGAAAATGAACCATCTTGGGCTTCACCTTGGGGCAATGGTCGCCCAGGCTGGCATATTGAATGTTCAGCCATGTCGACTTGCTGCCTAGGCAATCATTTTGATATTCATGGTGGCGGTTCGGATTTGACCTTCCCGCATCATGAAAATGAAATTGCACAAAGTGAAGCATCAACGGGTGAGCAGTATGTAAACTACTGGATGCACGTCGGTTTCATTAATGTTGATGGCGAAAAAATGTCTAAATCTTTAGGCAACTTCTTCACTATCCGTGATGTGATGGATAAATTTCATCCTGAAGTGATCCGTTACTTTATTGTGTCTTCACACTACCGTAGTCCAGTGAATTTCTCGGATACTGCCCTGAAAGAAGCAAAAAATACCCTTTCTCGTTTCTACCATTCATTCAAAGCTTATCAAGCAGTGTATGGTGACAAACAGGTGGAAAATTTAGATGAAACTTTAGTTGAACGTTTTAATACAGCAATGCGTGATGACTTCAATACCTCTGAAGCGATTGCAGTACTCTTTGAGATCAACAAAGAATTAAATCGTGCGGTAAAAGATGAAAACCAAGAACAGGCAACGCTTTACTATTCAACTTTACGCCACCTCACCAATATTCTTGGATTAGTTCAACATAATGTGAATGATTTCTTAAAGTCCGATATTGGTCAGGAAACTTTAGATTTAACTGCAGAACAAATTGAAGATTTAATTCAACAACGTGTTGAGGCCAAAAAAGCCAAAGAATTTGCCAAAGCCGATGAAATTCGCCAGTCTTTACTCGATCAAGGTGTAGTTTTGGAAGATACACGTCAAGGTACAATCTGGCGTCGTGCTGATTAATTAAACATTTGGAAGCATAAAGAGTTGACAGTTTCGTTAAATTCTCTATAATTCACAACCATTGCGGGAATAGCTCAGTTGGTAGAGCATAACCTTGCCAAGGTTGGGGTCGGGAGTTCGAGTCTCCTTTCCCGCTCCAGAATACGAAAAAGCCCTGATCATTGATCAGGGCTTTTTTTTTATATCGTTATTTTTATAGTTTTAATCTCAATCCTTTATCCCTGCTTTAACTCAAGGCACGCATACGACCAAAACAGGCATTCTATTTTTGCACTCCCCTTCACCAGAATGCATTTACATTCAATAAAATATTAATGATCTTAAGTTAATGGCATCCCAGCCGAAACACCACAAATACTGCAAAATAAGCTGAACATAAATTTAGATCATTACTCATGACGGTCTTAAAATTGAATACAAAGCAAATTGCGTCGGTGAAATTCCAATAAACTGCGTCAACTGATTTAAATAAATATTAAATGGGGTAATGGTCAGTGTAATGGTTGTACCAGATACCGCCATTCACACCAAAAAAATCTACCAAGCATAGAAAAACTTGTTCAAGTCCTTCAGTACTCCCCCCTGTTTCCTTACAGTCAATTACCTGAACAGTCAATCACCTGACCCAAGGAAAAAGTACAGATCACCTAGCTTTAGTCTTGAGTAATGTAACGAGTTAAAGCTGCTGCTGTTTCCTTCAATGCTTTAACTCTTTCGTGCTCAAAATCAATAGGAAGATGTAAGTCGCTTGCTAACGCTGCAATACAAAACTCAATCTCGCCATGGCTATTAAAAATTGGTACGCAGATCGCATTTACACCCACTAGCATATCACCTGAAACTGTCGCAGCACCTTGCTCGATGATGCTTCGTTTCAATTCCAGAAACTCTTCCCAATTGGCAGGATAAACCTGTTGACTGAGTGCCTGTTTCTGTTGCCATTCATTTTCCATCAATGGTCGAACAATATCTTCCGCCATGAATGCAGCATAGGTACGACCGGTTGCTGAGTTCAGTAACGGCATAATTGAACCAACTCGGGTAATGACCGAAACCTGTTGATTCGGTTCAATCCATTGCACGATCAATGGTCCCTGAGAGGTCCATTTACTGATCTGTAAACCGCAATCAATCTTGCGGTGCAAATCGTAAATCATCGGTTGAGCCGCCTGAATCGTATCGGTCCTTTGAATACAACTTAAACCTAAACGCCACGCCTGTTCCCCGAGTGCATATCTTCCATCACCCAGTTGTCTGGCGTAATTCATTCGAACTAGACTCACGACATAACGATGAACTTTCGCAGGATGCATCGACAAATTTTCAGCAAGTTCTTTCAGCATCATGGGGGTTCGATGGGCAATCAGCGCATCAAGTACCGTCAACCCTACTTCTAAAGATTGAACCCCAGCTTGTGTTTTTTCTTCTGACATTGGTTTTCAAACTCTTAACTGCAATGACCAGCATTCTACTCGAAGCTAGTCAATTTCAAAGCATTACACAAGAAAAAATGGCTTTTCGACTGAGGCTACCCTTTTCCCCTGATGATCTAAAACTTAATCTAAGTTACGTTATTCATAATCAAATTATATATTGCGTAATTTTATAAAATAAGTATTATAAAAGGAATAGCAAAAATCAAGACAGCTTAGCAATACGTTATATAAGTTTTTTAATTTCATTAATCATTTGTTTTTTAAATGAAAAATAAAATTAAAACATTTAAAACCCAAGTCTGGGTTAGGTAGATAATTTTTAAAACTCGATGAGTAAAGCAATATCCGGACATTACTCCCTTTCAATACAAGGAACGTTTACATGACAGGTCAATTAAAATCATTTATTGAGGTCGCACAGGATTCGGATTTCCCCATCCAGAACTTACCTTTTGGTGTATTTAGTGAATCAGCTGAAGGCGAACGTCGTGTGGGTGTCGCATTAGGCGAGTGGGTGGTCGATCTTGCTGCGCTTGAGGCGAATGGCTTCTTGAAAATCAATCCAGGCGAAACTTATTTCAATCAATCGACATTGAACAAGTTCATTGAATCTGGCAAAGAAAATTGGTCTAAGGTTCGTGCAGAACTTCAAGATATTTTATCTGCAGACAATGCCGCCCTTCGTGATAATCAAGCATTACGTAAGCAAGCTTTCTTTAAACAAACTGATGTAACGCTGCATTTACCAGTCCATGTTCCAGGCTATACCGATTTCTATTCATCGAAAGAACACGCCACCAACGTCGGTTGCATGTTCCGTGATCCTAAAAATGCACTTTTACCCAACTGGTCAGAACTTCCGGTCGGTTATAACGGTCGTGCCAGCTCTGTGATCGTGAGTGGTACAAATGTAGTGCGTCCATCCGGTCAGATCAAACTTCTCAATAGTGATCGCCCAGTATTCTCGGCTTGTCGCAAACTCGATTTCGAACTTGAAACCGGTTTCATTGTGGGTAAGCCCAATAAACTCGGTGAACCCATCTCCATTGAAAATGCCTGGGATCATATTTTTGGCATGGTGTTATTTAATGACTGGTCGGCACGCGATTTACAACAATGGGAATACGTACCTTTAGGCCCATTCAATGCAAAAACTTTTGCATCTTCAATTTCGCCATGGATTGTGACCATGGAAGCACTTGAGCCATTTAAAACCAGCTCACCTGTCCAGGAACCAAAGCCTCTCGCCTACTTGTGTGAAGATCATTTAAACAACAGTTATGACATTAACCTATCTGTAGAAATTCAGGCTGAAGGTAGCGAAAAAGCTGACGTGATCAGCCAAACCAATTTCAAATATATGTACTGGTCGATGTCTCAACAGTTAACCCATCACACCATTGCTGGCTGTAATGTCCAAGTCGGTGACTTGATGGGTTCAGGTACGATTTCTGGTCCTACACCTGACTCTTATGGCTCTTTACTGGAAATTACCTGGAATGCGACTAAGCCACTGACCCTTTCCAATGGCGAACAGCGCAGTTTTATACAAGATGGCGACACACTGACCATGAAAGGCTACTGTAAAAAAGATGGCTTACGTATCGGTTTCGGTGAAGTGTCTGGCACCGTGCTGCCTGCGGTTGAATTTGACTTCGCTGCCGATACTGCCGAGGAGCAACTCAGTGAAACTGTATAGCTACTTTCGAAGTTCTGCGGCATACCGTGTACGGATTGCCTTGAACTTAAAAAGTCTGGAAGCTGAAGTTTTCCCTGTGCATTTGCTTAAAAATGGCGGTGAGCAGCACAGCGCTGAATACCGTCAGATTAATCCGAGTGAACTTGTACCTGCTTGGGTTGAGGATGCACATGAAGGTGGCTTCATCCTGACCCAATCTTTAAGCATTTTGGAATATCTAGAAGAACAGCATCCAGAAACAGCCTTATTGCCGCAGGACATTGAACAACGTGCCTTGATCCGCGCCTTTAGCCAAAGCATTGCCTGTGATATTCATCCACTCAACAACTTACGGGTTTTGCAATATTTATCTCACATTTTAACAGTGTCGGATGAACAGAAATCTGCTTGGTACAAGCATTGGGTTGAAACCGGTTTTGCCGGATTAGAAACCCAGCTTAAAAATTCAAATGGCAAATTCTGCTTTGGCGAAACAGTCACCTTCGCAGATTGCTGCTTGGTACCACAAGTGTATAACGCATTACGTTTCAATATTGATTTAGCAGCCTACCCTAAAATTGCTGCGATTTACCAGCACTGTAATACGCTCTCTGCATTCCAGAACGCTGCGCCTGAAGCGCAAGTTGATGCAGCTTAAATTTTAAATAAGGATATTTATATGGCGATTCAAATCGAAAAAATTCACCACGTGGCTTACCGCTGTAAAGATGCCAAAGAAACCGTGGAATGGTACAAAAAGAACCTCAATATGGACTTCATTTTAGCCTTTGCTGAAGACTATGTCCCTTCAACCAAAGCCTTTGACCCCTACATGCATTTATTTTTAGATGCCGGTAATGGCAACGTTTTGGCCTTCTTTGAATTGCCGACCCAACCGGAAATGGGCCGTGATGAAAACACGCCAAAATGGGTACAGCACATTGCATTAAAAGTAAAAGACCGTGCAGCACTGCTTGAGGCAAAAGAACATCTAGAAGCCAATGGCAACAATGTATTGGGCATCACCAATCACGGTATTTTCCATTCAATCTACTTCTTCGATCCAAATGGTCACCGTCTGGAGTTGGCGTATGACGATGAAAAAGCACCGGCAAAAATCGCCATGATCACGGAAGAAATGAAATATGACATGCTGGAACAGTGGAGCCGAAATAAACGTGCACCCCATCACACCCATTTCTTGCATGCAGATGAACTGGACGAAGCCACTGCTCTTGCAAAAGTGGATGCCTAATCATTGATCTAAAAAACTAGGCGATTGATCTAAAAAATCAGGGGGAAGATTGAGTCATGAATAAAGTCGTTGCCAGTGCACAAGAAGCATTAGCCGGTATTGTCGCAGATCACCAAACTTTAGCCGTGGGCGGTTTTGGGTTATGCGGTATTCCTGAAGCATTGATTGATGCATTAAAACAAACCGGAGTGAAAGGTTTAACCTGTATTTCCAACAATGCTGGCGTGGATGATTTTGGTTTGGGCAAATTATTGCAAACCAAACAAATCAAAAAAATGATTTCATCCTATGTCGGTGAAAACAAGGAATTTGAACGTCAATATTTAAATGGTGAACTTGAAGTCGAACTCACTCCCCAAGGTACCCTGGCTGAAAAATTACGTTCTGGCGGTGCAGGCATTCCCGCATTCTTCACTCAAACTGGTGTTGGTACATCAATTGCTGAAGGTAAAGAAAGTCGTTTTTTTAATGGCAAAGAATACATCTTGGAAAACACCCTGACTGCTGACGTGGCTTTGGTGAAAGCCTATAAAGCAGACAAGGCCGGCAATTTGGTATTCCGTAAAACTGCACGCAACTTCAATCCTGAATGTGCTGTTGCAGGTAAGTTCACTGTGGTTGAGGTTGAACAGCTGGTTGAAATTGGCGAGATCGATCCTGATGATATCCATCTGCCAGGTATTTACGTCAACCGTATCGTCGTCAATGCAACGCCTGAAAAGCGCATTGAACAAATGACTTTAAAAGTGGAGGCTTAAATCATGGCTTGGACACGCAATGAAATGGCACAGCGCGCTGCGCTTGAGCTTGAAGATGGCTTCTACGTAAATTTAGGGATTGGCTTGCCGACTCTGGTTGCCAACTATATTCCTGAAGGCATCAATGTCTGGTTACAGTCAGAAAATGGCTTATTGGGCATTGATGAATTTCCCACAGCGGAAACAGTCGATGCCGACCTGATTAATGCCGGTAAACAAACGGTAACGGCTCGCCCCGGCGCAGCATTTTTTTCGAGTTCAGAATCCTTTGCAATGATCCGGGGCGGTCATGTCAATATCGCGATTTTAGGCGCGATGGAAGTATCAGAAACGGGTGATCTGGCCAACTGGATGATTCCGGGTAAAAAAGTCAAAGGTATGGGCGGTGCCATGGATCTGGTTGCTGGGGTACAAAAAGTAGTGGTGCTGATGGAACAGAATGCCAAAGACGGCAGCCCGAAAATCGTCAATCAGTGTACCCTGCCTTTAACCGGAAAAGGTGTGGTCAACCGGGTGATTAGCGATTTAGGCGTGATGGATATTACGGCTGATGGCATCAAACTGATTGAACTGGCAACAGATGTCACGCTTGAACAGATTCAGGCAGCCACAGGTGTGGAACTGATCACCACTGAATTAAATGCAGCTTAATATTTAAAAATAGTCAGGTGAAAATTAGAGCAGCTTCGGCTGCTTTTATGTATTTGAATACTCAATAATTCATTAAAATACACGTCGTAGGAAAGTAATTAAAATTCCAATTGAGCTACGACCATAAAACTATACGCATGAACGTGATTAGGGAATAAACTTTGATCACTTCTTTTTTATAGACCTTGAAAGAGCAAAAAAATATGTCACAACAAGATTTTGAAAATGGCTTAAAAGTTCGTACCGAAGTCATGGGCGAATCTTTCGTAAAACGTGCGCAAGACAATACTGTGCCCTTTACTCAACCCTTGCAGGACTGGATAAATGAACATGCCTGGGGCTCAACCTGGCAACGTGAAGGCGTATTGCCACGCAAGTACCGCTCACTCATTACCATTGCATTTTTAACTGCACAAAAAAGCCCAACTGAGCTTAAGGGTCATGTCCGTGGTGCACTCAATAACGGGGCGACGGTAGAAGAAATTCAGGAAGTATTGCTTCACAGCTTGCCCTACTGTGGCGCGCCCGCAACCCAAGAAGCCTTTCGTGCCGCACTTGAAGTCATTAATGAATATCAAAACCCTGAATAATTTATTTTAATTTTTATGGCGATAGCTTGAGTATCTTAGGATTTAAAATGCTTAGGCTATTTTATTTTTTATTGAATGAAGTAAGATGACCGCTTAGATATTGGATTTTACTTATTCTGTAGTTGCCCTTGATTTAACTGCACAATATCTGCCTCTAAATATTCCAGTTCCTGCAGATGATGAGTCACATAAATCATCGGCAAATCCAGCTCATCTTTCATCCGTTTTAAAAACGGTAAAATCTGCTGTTTTAGTTTGCTATCCAATCCGGTTAAAGGCTCATCCAGTAACAATAAATTCGGTGAAGATAATAAGGCACGGCCAATCGCCACACGCTGTGCTTCCCCGCCTGAAAGTTGATGTGCTTTACGCTGAATCAGGGGTCGTAATTCCAGTAATTCCAGCACTTCTTCAAACTGAAATTTTCCTTCCAAGTTGGCTACTAATTTTTCTGCATAACGTAGATTCTGCTGTACATTCATGTGTGGGAACAGCAAGGCATTCTGGAAAATTAAAGCAATTTTACGTTGATGCATCGGTACATAAATGTTTTGCTCTGTGTCTACTAAAATACGCTGATTAAACTGGATGGAACCCTGCTGAGGTTGCAACAGCCCCACAATGTTTTTTAGAAATGTACTTTTACCACTTCCTGATGCCCCGACGATGCCTAATAACGTTTGCTGCATTTCTAGTTTGATCTTTAATAAAAAATCAGCCTGTTGATATTGAAAATCACATTTCAACATATCAGCCTCCTAATTTCCGTTGATACTTCTGCAAAATAAAATAATTGGCAATCAGAGCTGAAAATGCCAAAACCAAGGACAAGGCAACCAGACGCATTGCCATGTTTTCACCATCCGGCTGTTGCAGAAATGAATAAATCGCAATCGGAATGGTGCGGGTTTCATCAGGAATGTTTCCAACAAAAGTAATGGTTGCACCAAACTCGCCCAAGCTGCGGCTAAAACACAAAATACTGCCAATCACGATGCCGGGAATAGCCAGCGGCAAATTGATGCTGAAAAATACTCTCCACGGCGCTGCTCCCAGCGAACCGGCAATCTGGTCCAACTGCTGGTTCATCAGCTGAAAGGAAAGCCGAATCGGTTGCACCATCAGCGGAAATGCCACAATCATCGATGCCAAAACTGCCCCTTTCCAGTTAAAGGCCAGCTGTATGCCCAGTGTGTGCAGATATTTTCCAATAATTCCCTGATTACCAAATAACACCAGCAGCAAATAGCCCAATACGACTGGAGGCAAAACCATCGGAAGCTGTAATAGTGCTTCTACCAGAAACTTAAGCCTAAATTCATGCCGTGCTAACAGCCATGCCAAAGCAACAGCAAAAGGCAAGCAGAACAAAGTCGCAAAGCTGGCTACTTTGGCAGATAAATACAGTGCGCTCAGTTCTTCTGGACTTAACATATTTCAGCCATTTCCCCCGTGATCTGCCTAAGACTTCAGGCTAAAACCGTATTTTTTTAAAATGGCTTTGGCTTGAGCGCTTTTTTCCATAAATTGTTCAAACTGCACTGCCTCTTTATTCTTTTCCCCTTGCCTGGTCAAGGCCAGTGGATAAATGATCGGGCTATGTGAGTTTGCCGGAAAAGTACCGATGATTTTTACTTTCTGGCTGATCAAGGCATCGGTTTTATAAACAATTCCCACTTCACATTCGCCACGCTCAACAAAAGCCAAGGCCGAGCGCACATCATCCGTTCCGACAATCCGACCTTTTAAACGATCTAGCCAGTTCAGTTTAATCAGGCTCTGTTTGGCATATTTACCCGCAGGCACAGATTGCATTTGTCCTGTACATAAATGTCCTTTAAATGCCTGGGCAAAATTAAAATTGGACTGTGGCTTAAATGCAATATTTAAATTTTTTGGACTGATGGCCACCAGCTGGTTAAACAATAGAGGTCGAACCGCAGCTGCATTTACCATTTTGTTTTGCACCAGATAATTCATCCAGTCCTGATCTGCCGAGAAAAATACATCACTGCTTGCCCCGGCCTGCACCTGTTTGGCCAAAGCTGAAGATGCACCAAATACCGGTACAATTTTAGTTTGTGGATGCTGGGCTTGGTAAATCTTGGCAATATCTGTCATGGCATTGCTTAGACTTGCGGCCGCATAGACTTTGACTGTCCCGGCATGCGCTGAGGAAAATGTCATGGCGAGGCACATGGATAAAAACAGGGATTTTTTCATGTGTATTTTCCTCATCAGTGAATAAATAAACCGTGAACAATCTCACCTTCACTCAAGCTTCGCCCTGCCGGAATACGTACCAGACAATTCGCCTGCATCAAATTACTCAGCATATGCGATTGCTGTTTGGACAGACTTTTCACTTTTAAAACCGATTGATCAAAACTGGCAGACATTCTTAAAAAGCGCTCTCTGGCATCCATTTTCAGATCATGAGTCAGTACTGCACTAAACCAGTCCGGTTGCTGTCTCTGCCCTTGCAAGGCATTTAATAAAGTTGAGGTGTAGATTTGCATGCCCACATACACGGCTGCAGGATTGCCAGGTAAACCCAATAGATAACAATGTGAATCATCCGCTCGTTCTAACCGTGCAAAGAACATCGGCTTGCCCGGCTTTTGTTTGACTTTCCAGAAAATTTGTTCAAAACCCAAATCTAGAGTCACGGGTCGAATAAAGTCATAGTCCCCGACCGATACACCACCGGTGGTTAAAATCAGATCATGAGTTGCCGATAATTTTTGAATGAGTGCCTGAACCGCAGCTTCAGTATCCGCCACATGGAATATTTCAACCTGCTGTGCCTGATTTTGAAACCATGCTTCAATCAACGGCCCATTGGCATCAAAAATTTTACCTGTTGCAAAGTCTTCTACACTTTCTACGACTTCATCACCCGTGATCACCACCGCAACTTTAGGGTATTGAAAAACGTTAACCGCTTGAATGCCGGCCATGCTTAAGGAGGCAATGGCACCCACGGACAGTTGCTGTCCTTTATTGGCCAGTAATTGTCCCACTGAAATTTCTTCACCGACATCGCGAATATCGGCATGGGCTTTTAGGTTTTCGGTTATTTTAATTCTGGATGCATCAATGACCTGTACAATTTCCTGCCGCGCCACCGTTGTGGTTGCAAATGGAATTTTGGCACCGGTAAAAATCCGAACCGCGTGCCCTGTCTTAAGCTGCAATTCAGAAGAATGCCCTGCCTGAATTTCACCGATCAGTTCAAATTCGGTATGTGGTTCAATTGCAGATTCTGCATAAATTGCATAACCATCTACCGCACTTTGTGAAAATAAGGGAAGATTGATATTCGAGTAAAAATCTTCAGCTAAATAGCGATTTAAAGCTTTATTGAGCTTAAGTCTTTCAGTCGCTAAAACTTTGGTGTGCTGCAAGATTAAATCCAGCGCCTGATCTACCGTAATCAGGCCATGTTCAGCGCCGCATCCTGACATTATTCATACCCCCCTGAATGCGGAATATTTTTTTGCACATCAAATAAATGCACCAATGCCGGCAGTACGGCAATTAAAGATTCTTTGGCGCCTTGACGACTGCCCGGCAAGGTCATCACCAAACTGTTATCGATATAACCTGCCACACCGCGACTTAAAGCCGCATATGGAGTACGTTTTTGCCCAAAACTGCGTGAAGCTTCCATCAGTCCGGGAATTTCACGTTTCAATAAAGGCTGAATGGTTTCCACGGTTAAATCTTTCGGGCCCAACCCTGTACCGCCTACGGTTAGAATGAGCGGATAGTTATTTTTTTGCTGTTCGATTAAAGCCAGTAACTGTTCAGGACTGTCTGGAATCACCTGATATGAAATATTGCTAAAATTGGCTTCCTGCAAAATTTCCAGAACATTTTGACCTGCTGTATCTGATTTTTTACCTGAAGCTACCGTATCTGACAGCACAATAATGGATGCCGATAAGGTTTCTTTAAGCACTCGGGTAAAATGTGATTTTCCACCCTTTTTCTTTTGTAATTTAACCTGATCCAGACATAAATCTTCAGGCTCACAATGCGGTTTCAGCATGTCATATAAGGTTAAACCGGTAAGGCTAACTGCAGTTAAGGCTTCCATTTCCACGCCCGTAGGACCAATGGTTTCCACAGTGGCAATAATTTCTACGTGCGCATCAAATAGTTCATATTCAATGTCGGCGCGGTAGATGGGCAATGGATGACACAATGGAATCAGCTCATCAGTACGTTTTGCCGCCAAAATACCCGCAATACGTGCCGTCTTTAGCGCATCGCCTTTTTCAGTATTGCCGTTACGGAGCAATTCAATACAATGTGGCGGTGCATGCAGAATCCCTGTTGCCACTGCAGTGCGATAACTCTCTGCTTTCATCCCGACATTTTTCATTGCATGTTCCTTTGATTCATTTTTGCTATACAGCTATTTTTTAATTTAAAGCGGCCATTGGTAGATTTGTGGATTGGTGTCTTTGGCATGATGACAATATTGATGTTGGTCATGTTCAGCCTTCACAGGATGGTCATGAGTATGTCCCTCTTTGACCTCATCCTTCCGGATACAGCAGCCTTCAACATACTGACTTGTACCATCCATATAAAATTCTTCTTTCCAGACTGGAACTTCATGCTTGACCCGTTCTACCGCTTCTTCACAGGCGGCAAACGCTTCACGGCGATGGGCTGCATAGGCAATCGCGATAATGGCTTTTTCACCAATATCCAAAGCCCCGACCCGGTGAATCACCCGCACATAGGACACGCCATATTTGGCTTGAATTTCCTGCTCAATCTGGCGAATCATTTTTTCTGCCACTGGTACATAGGCGGTATATTTCAGCGCTTTAACCACTTTTCCTTCATGGTGATTGCGTACCGTGCCGACAAAAATACCAATACCACCACATTCTGGAAAAATTTGAATCTGATCAAAACTCTCTAGGCTTAAGGCTGTATCCTGAATCCGTGAAAATTGTTTCAATGCCTCCATTTCAGCCTCCTGCCACGGGTGAAAGCAACACCAAGGTACTGTCCGAATTCAGCTTACTTTGACGTGAAATAATGTCCTCACCGATGGCACAGGCACATCGTTCAATCATGGCAAAAGCGGCAGGACATTCTTGTGTAACTTGATCCAAAACATCGGAGACAGTGCTATTTGCACTGCAAACAATTTCCAGGTTTTGCGGCAACTGTCGTTCTACCGCACCGAAGGCTTCAATTTTGATTTTGATCTGTGGCATCTTAACCTCCAAGCATGTGCATGCTGATTTTGCGACTGTTTTGATTAATACTTTGATTTTTTAAACGTTGTTCAATCGCATGAAAGCCCTGTTCTTTGTTCCAGATATAATTGGATAAAGCGCTATGTAAGCTCACCTCACTCGAAGGTGCAGATGAAGCGAGTGCCTTAATTTCAGCCTTAAGATTTAATCCCTTTGGAGCAAACAGGCAGTTATAGAACTCGCCTTGCGCGGTTAAACGTACCCGATCACAGCTTCCACAGAATGAATGGGTAATAGTCGAGATGATTCCGATCGGATGAGCATCAATAAAATATTGCCGTGCCGGGTCTGAACTTGATTGAGCTGAATCATTGGCTTGGCTGGTCACTGTAAATTCAGTGGCTAGAGTGTTTAAAATTTGCTGTTCACTGACCACATGTTCGCTCGACCATTTCCGGTCACCATCCAGCGGCATGAACTCGATAAAGCGTAAGTGGACTTTTTCCTGAACCGACCAGCGTGCCAAAGGCAAAATTTGATTGTCATTGATGCCGTTCATTAATACGCTATTGATTTTAATTGGTAATCCAGCGGCTTGAGCGGCACGAATTCCGTCGAGTACCGGTGCCAACTCTTTTTGAGTGAGCTGTTTAAATTGATCAGCATCCAGACTGTCCAGACTGATATTCAGATCATCCAGACCTGCCTGTTTCAAGGAATCTGCATATTGCTTGAGATAATGTGCATTCGTAGTCATGGAAATGCGTTTTAGCCCAAGCTTTTTTAATTCTTGCAGTTGTGCAACAAAATGCACCACGCCCTGACGCATTAACGGTTCCCCACCGGTGATTCGAATAGATTCAATACCGCGAAGCACCATAAAATCACAAAACTGGTAGAGTTCTTCAAAACTGAGCAGGTCGTGTTTTTTCATCCATTCCGGATGTTCAGGCATGCAATAGACACACTTAAAATTACAGCGATCGGTCACTGAAATCCGCAGTTTGCGCTTGCCACGACCAAACTGATCGACAAATTGCGCTTCGGTTTTAAGCTCTGTCATCATATTCATGTTGAACATCCATCTTCAGGCATTTTGTGGTGACTGCACACCTATTGTGCGCAAATATTGAATCGCCCAATCTTGTGATGATTAGATTTGCAATAAGTGTTCCAACTTTGTGCCAAAAGGCGAAGTATTTAGATTTAACGAAAAATATTCAGTTTTAATGCAGAAATTTGAGTTGTTGATGCTGTTGCAGCTCATCCATTGAATTAATACTGTGAAAAAATAGTGCGTGATTTTTAAAACGTGCCACTTGTGCGTGCAAACCGGAAAAACAATGCTTTAAACTGCGCTGTTTTTGTTCAAGATGGATCATCAAAGTGGCTAAGCTGCTGCGTTTAACCAGGCAAAATGGATACAGTGCTTCACCGTTTATTTCCACATAGGCGACTTCCGCCAGGCTATTTTTGGCTAAAGCCTGATGCAATTTTAAAATCACCTTTGGAGGAATGTAGGTCACATCACAGGGGACAAACAGCACATGGTCTGCCTGTACATGTGACCAGGCACTTTTTATTCCCATGAGTGGTCCTAGAAAGCCAGCTTCATCATCCTGATAGCAATGAATGCTCGGAATCATTTTTTGATAGATCGAATCATCACGATGACTATTGATCCAAACTTGCGCAACATGTGATTTAAGCTGTTGATGAATCTTGATCAGTTGAATCTGATCATCAAATTTCTGCAAGAGTTTATTGATACCATTCATGCGTCGCGCTTGTCCACCGGCTAAAATGACCAGATCAGTCTCAGGATAAACTGCTTTTTTCATGACTTGCTTCATTCAACTGCCTCCGTTTGACAGGCTTTGATCAAGCCACGAATTTCAGGTAGACATGAACCGCAATTACCTCCTGCTTTTAGGCATGCCGTGACTTGTTTTTCATCGGTGATATTTTGGGTTTTAATAGTTTCAATAATGCGGTTTTTACCGACCTTAAAGCAGCTACACACCAACGGACCTTCATTATTGGCCATCGACATTGCTTGTCCCGCAAGCAGCGCCTTACGGTGCATGGCACTTAAACGCTCGCGCTTAAACAGACTTGCGACCCAGTCGCGATCTGGCAAGAGTGCATAAGGCGCGATATATAAACTCGCAATCAAATGACCATCTTTCAGCACGACACTATGACTGATATGCGCCGTCTGATCTTCAATATTCAGCCATTCAAAACTTTCATCCTGAAACGGTAACAGCTCTTTTAAATGCTTGGTGGTCTGGGTGAATTTTCTGCGGTCTGCCAGTTCATAGCGCACAGCTTTGGCCGTGGTAATTTTCGTCCACCACACCGTGTTTTCGATGGAGGATTGCACAACCTTTTCAAAACCCTGACGCACATAAAACACGCCTTGCCACTGGCTATAAAATGGATGGATGATCACAGGCGTATGTTTAAATTCAGGCTCACCGGAAATGGCATCCACCACCGGATTGACCACTTTACCAATACGGGCATCGGATGCGACCTGATCGTTCCAGTGAATCGGGGCAAAAACCTGTCCACGGCGAATATCGTCACTGACCGTGGCACGTAAAACGCAGTTGCCCCACTTGGATTTGACTTCCACCAACTCCTTATCTTTGATCCCATATTTCAAGGCATCATGGGGATGGATTTCACAATACGGTTCTGCCCGATGGGTACTTAAATTGGCAGATAAACCGGTACGGCTCATGGTGTGCCATTGGTCACGGATACGCCCGGTATTTAAAACCAAAGGGAATTCTTTACAGGTTTGATTGACCGGATTCATTGCAGTAATGGCAATAAATTTGGCCTTGTGATCTGCATGGCTAAAATGCCCTTTGGCATAGATGCTTGCCACAGCACCATCGGCTTGCTGCCTAGACCAAAGCGGCCATTGCAACGGTTGCAGTTCATCATATTCATTAAAGGTTAAATCAGTTAAGCCTTTTAAATTGAAATAACGGAAGTTTGGCGTTTTCCCACGGTGTTCCAAACCTGAATTCTGCTCAGCGGAGAGTCGTGCATGTTCCAGAAAAATGTCATGGCTGTTGTTAAACTCAAAACCGCTAAAGCCCATTTTTTTAGCGACCTGACTCATCGCCCACCAGTCGGCTTTAGCCTGTTCTGGCTCTTCTAAAAATGAACGCTGTCTGGAAATACGGCGTTCAGAATTGGTGACTGTGCCATCTTTTTCTCCCCAGCCTAAAGCAGGTAAAAGTACATCGGCATATTGTGTGGTGTCGGTGTCTTGGCAAATGTCGGACACCACCACAAACTCACACTTGTCTAAAGCACGTTTCACCTGATCTGCATCCGGCAAACTTACGACTGGATTGGTGGCCATAATCCAGATGGCTTTAATTTTGCCACTTTCTACCGTATGGAATAGATCAATGGCCTTAAAGCCAGCCTGCTTGGCAATATAAGGACTTTGCCAGAAATTTTGCACCAGTTGCTGATGACTTTCATTTTCCAGTTCCAGATGTGCTGCCAGCATGTTGGCCAGTCCACCCACTTCACGTCCGCCCATGGCATTTGGCTGCCCAGTCATGGAAAATGGTGCAGCACCCAGCTTGCCAATTTTCCCCGTAAATAAATGACAGTTGGTAATACTATTGGCTTTATTCACCCCTTGGGAAGACTGGTTCACCCCCATCGAAAACAGGGTCATCACTTTTTCGGTTTGGGCAAATTTCTCATAAAAAATTTGCAGTTTTTCCAGTGAAATACCACTACGGACTGCGACCTCCTCAATAGATGATTCAGTTTGGCTATGCGCCAAAGCCTGTTCCAAACCTTGAGTATGTGCAGTAATAAAATCTTGGTCTGCATGACCATTTTGCGCCAGATATTGTAATAAGCCGTTAAATAATGCGACATCCTGCCCCGGTAAAATCGGCAAATGTAAGTCTGCTGCTTCACAGGTACTGGTAAAGCGTGGATCAATCACCACCACAAACAAATCACGTTGCTCTTTAGCTTTCATGATGCGTTGATATAGCACCGGATGGCACCAAGCGGTATTGGAACCGACCAGCACTACCATATCGGCATGCTCAAAGTCTTCATAGCTTGCCGGAACAATATCTTCACCGAAAGCACGTTTATGTGCCGCAACCGCAGATGACATACAAAGTCGTGAATTGGTGTCGATATTGGCTGTACCAAGGTAACCTTTGACGAACTTGTTCACCACATAATAGTCTTCAGTCAGCAATTGCCCAGAGACATAAAAGGCAATACTGTCACGACCATATTGATCAATACATTGCTGAAATTTTTCGGCAATTAAATCCGTTGCTGTATTCCAGTCGCTCTTTTCACGCTGTTGCTTGCGACCGAGCATAGGATGGAGAACACGGGTTTCCAAGCCAATGGTATCAGCCAGATTGCTACCTTTAATGCACAGTTTCCCGTAATTGGATGGATGATTGACATCTCCTGCAACCGAAACTTTTTGACCTAATGCCGTGTCCTGCACAGTAGCAGTTACGCCACACCCCACCCCACAATAGGGACAGGTGGTATTGGTGATTTTGCTACTTATTTCTGTGGAGCTATGCAGTTCCATCACAGGGATACTATTCATGGATGCTCCTTTTTATCGAATAAATTCACTTGAATAATTTCTTCTATTTTCCAAGCTATTTAAATCTTTAGAGTTCACGTAAGTATGTATTCTGTCGAGGTGGCATGGATGCCACCGTTTCCCATCATTACAGGACGTAATGTATGGGAAACAAAGATTTTTGTTACTTTTGATCTTTCAAAAGTAAGATCATGCCTACGCAATTACTCTTTACTTATTAGTGCAAAGTGTGGCTGTGCAAATATTTAAAATTGAACAAATACCACTCATGTAATTAACCTACTTTCTTTAATGCAAAATCTTTACCAAAGAGCAATTTATTACGAATATTACTGATTGGCGTTTGATCGGAAATCAGTTCTGCATACCATGCACCATCTTCAGTATCACCAAACAATACGGCACCAATGACTTTATCTTTTTGAATAATAATGCGTTTATAGATCTGACGTTTTTCATCATTCAAGATAATGTCTTCATAATCGTCCTGCGGTTCGCTATTTTCTAAATCAATTCGGCCTGCCGAAAATACATCACAGCCACTGACCTTGAGCTGCGTCGGAACCGTCGGTGCTTTAAAGGTTAAGCTGCCGTGTTCGGCCAGATGTGAGGCACAAATAAAGGCTTGACCCCAAAGTGGTTCAACCAGACCGAAGGTTTGATTACGGTGCTCAATACATTCACCCACCGCATAAATACTCGGGTCAAAAGTTTGCATGGTGTCATTCACCATCACACCCCGGTTACAACGTAAGCCAGCACTTTGCGCCAATGCCATATTCGGACGAATGCCCACAGCAAAAACCACCAGATCAGCATCTAAAACAGTACCATCTTTAAGTTTAATGTGTGTCACATGACCGTCTTCGCCAATCAGTTGTTCTGTATTGGCTTGAGTCATGATGTTGATGCCCTTCGCTTCAATACTTTGTCTTAACAAGCTGCTTGCACGGCTATCCAATTGACGTTCCATGATGCGGTCCATCAAATGTAAAACCGTCACATTCATGCCACGTTGTTTCAGGCCATAAGCAGCCTCTAAACCAAGCAAGCCACCACCAATCACCACGGCATTCTGTTTAGATTTGCAGTAATCAAGCATGGTGTTGACATCGTAAATGTCACGGAAACTGAGCACACCTTTTAAGTCACTACCTGGAATGGGCGGAATGAACGGCTTGGAACCTGTCGCCAGAATCAAACGATCATAATCTACAATTATGCCTTTTTCGGTATAAACCTGTTTACGAGGACGATCAATTTTTACCGCAGCATCACCGGCAATGAAGCGAATGTTTTTGTCACTATACCAGGCATACGGATGCAGCATGATGTCATCAATGGTTTTATCGCCAGACAACACAGGTGAGAGCATAATGCGGTTATAGTTGCCCCATGGTTCTTCACCGATTACGGTCACTTCATAACGTTCAGGTGCCATATCCAGCAAATCTTCCAGACAGCGCATACCCGCCAGACCATTGCCCACTAGCACCAGTTTCATCTTTTCTTGGGAAGTGCCGTTATTGGTAATATAGGTTTTTTGCGATGTAGGACTGACCCAGACTTTTCCATTTTCAATCTTGCTTGGGAAAACCAGTAGCTTTTTATCTTTATCTTCCAGACAACGCCCGGTTGCCAGACTGAAATGTTGTTTATAGATGGGAGATGCCACGACACGCTCACCTTGCAAATCGCCAATGATGCCGCGCGACATCACAAATGCCTGACTAAATGGGTCCTGGTTACTTAAAGCATAAACCCGTTTTTCATTACCGACACGGAAAATGGCAATTTGCTGATTGTCAATTAAAGCCCCCACACCGGTATTCGGGGTAATGTCATCCAGACTACAAATCTCAACCCAATCCAAGTCATTCATTTCTTTTAAAATCGTCATATTTATTCTCCTTCATTTCCATGAAAATGCTTAGGCTTCAACTACCGGAATACGCGTCACATCACGTTCAACCGCAGTTTTTGGGCGGATTTGTCCACGTTCAATAGCAAACTGAATATGTGGATCATTCTGTTTTTCAGCCTTGGCATTAATAAAGGTGATAAAGCGTTTACGTACTTCCGGATCTTCAACCGCAGTGCGCCATTCATCTTGATAAGTGCCGACCACATGATCCATACGGCGTTCTAACTCGGCAGCCAGTCCTAAAGAATCTTCAAGCACCACGGCTTTAAGATAATCCAGACCGCCTTCCAGGTTGTCGCGCCATACCGAAGTACGTTGCAGGCGATCTGCTGTTTGAATGTAGAACATGTAGAATCGGTCGATATAGCGAATTAAAGTTTGGGTATCCAGGTCAGAAGCAAGCAATTCGGCATGACGGGGTTTCATTCCGCCATTACCGCATACATACAGGTTCCAGCCTTTTTCAGTAGCAATCACCCCGACATCTTTACTTTGTGCTTCGGCACATTCACGGGTACAACCAGAGACCGCCATTTTGAGTTTATGTGGAGAACGCAAGCCCTTGTAGCGATTTTCCAGGAAGATGGCCAAGCCCATAGAATCATCGACACCATAACGGCACCAAGTGCTACCGACACAAGATTTCACAGTACGCAATGATTTGCCATAAGCATGACCCGACTCAAATCCTGCATTGATGAGTTTTTCCCAGATTTCAGGCAGTTGATGCACTTGCGCACCAAACAGGTCAATCCGTTGTCCACCGGTGATTTTGGTATATAGACCATAGTCTTTCGCAACCTGCCCGATCGTGATTAAACCTTCCGGGGTAATTTCACCGCCAGCAATCCGGGGCACAATTGAATAGGAGCCATCTTTTTGAACATTACCGAGGTAGTAATCATTACTGTCTTGTAAACCGGCATGGCTTGGTTTGAGTACAAAATCATTCCAGCAAGAGGCCAAAATATTCGCCGCAGTCGGTTTACAGATGTCACAACCTAGACCGTGACCATGTTGCCCGATCAGATCATCAAAATTTTTGATTTCATTGACCCGCACCAGGTGATACAGCTCTTGACGTGAATAAGCAAAGTGTTCACACAGGTGATTGTTAACAGTCACACCTTGGCGTTGTAATTCAGACTTCAAGACTTGAGTGACTAAAGGTGCACATCCGCCACAAGCCGTTGCTGCTTTGGTACATTTTTTCAAGGCACCCAGTGAGGTTGAACCATCGGCGATGGCACTGCAAATATCGGCTTTAGAAACATTGTTACATGAACAGATGGTTGCGCTGTCTGGCAGTAAATCAACACCACTACCGCCTGTTTTCGCTGATGATTGTGTATAACCCGGCATGATCAGGCTTTCCGGATGTTCTGGTATAGCCAGGCCATTCAGCATCATTTGTAGCAGGTCGTTATATTCTTTGGCACAGCCCACCAGAACAGCACCGAGTAGCTTGGTTTTTTCCGCATTCACCACGATTTTTTTATAAATCATGGCATCTTCATCGGCATAGAAATAACTTAAGGCATTCGGCGTCATGGCATGCGCATCACCCACTGATGCTACATCTACACCCATCAGTTTCAGCTTGGTACTCATATCCGCGCCGGCAAATGAATTGCAGACTTGATCCATAACATGTTTCGCAGCAATACGTGCCATGTCATAGCCCGGAGCCACCAAGCCATAAATTTTATTTTGCCACAGTGCACATTCACCAATGGCATAAATGTCAGCATCGGAAGTTTGGCAATAATCATTGATCACGATACCGCCACGCTCACCAAGCACCAGACCGCTTTGACGCGCCAATTCATCACGTGGGCGAATACCGGCAGAGAACAAAACGATATCGGTTGCAAGTTCAGAACCATCGCCAAACTTCATCACGTGCGTAGTATTTTCACCGGCTTCGATGCATTGTGTAGCTTTTTGAGTATGAACTTTCACCCCTAGATTTTCGATTTTTGCCCGTAAAACCTTGCCGCCGAGGTCATCAATTTGCACCGCCATTAAGCGAGGTGCAAACTCGACCACGTGGGTTTCAAGGTTTAAATCACGTAAGGCTTTGGCCGCTTCCAAACCGAGTAAACCGCCACCAATCACCACACCGGTTTTGGCATTTAAACTCGCGGCACGAATGGCATCCAAGTCTTCAATGGTGCGGTAAACAAAGCAGTTCTCACGCTCATTGCCTGGAATAGGAGGGACAAAAGCATATGAACCGGTTGCCAGTACCAACTTGTCATAACTAATCACATCGCCATGATTGGTAGTGACGGTTTTATTTAAAGTGTCGATTGCATTGGCTTTAGTGCTGAGGCGTAAATCAATGCCATACGCATCGGCAAAATCGCTACGGCAAAGGGTTAAGTCTTTGGCAGATTTTCCAGTGAAATATTCGGTTAAATGCACGCGGTCATAGGCTAAACGTGGTTCTTCTGCCAGAATCGTGATTTCAACTTCGTCACCTGCATGTTCAAGAACCGATTCAATGAACTTGTGCCCTACCATACCGTGACCAATCATGACTAATTTCATATCAATTCTCCTTAATCCCTTTCCTTAACCTTGCGCCATGTTGTTACGTTCAAGCACTGCATCTTCAAACAGTTTTTGTTCTTTCTGTTTATGCTCAACCGAGAAGCGAATCATCAGTACAAAGCTTGCTGCAATCACGACCAATCCACCGAGTGCCATCAAACAGGTTTGAATATCCAGCATACCTTTGAGCAAGAAACCTGCTGCGACTGCACCGACGTTACCGCCTGCGCCAATGATGCCGGCTACACCACCCAAGGCATCACGGTCAATGAATGGCACTAGGGCATACGTTGCGCCACATGCCATATGCGTAAACAGTGCAAATACGGTCATGACCAGAATTGCGAGAACTGCGGTATTCATTTGTGAGAATAAGATGAGGAACAAACCTTCCATCAGGATCATGCCGAACAGCACTTTAGTACGACCATCCAGGCCTTTTTTCATTGCAACTTTGTCTGAAACAATTCCACCCAAAGCACGGGCAAACAGTGCCAGTAAACCAAAGATCCCTGCTGCCAGTCCTGCTTCTTTGAGACCAAAGCTAAAGTGTTCGACGTAGTACATCGCCACGATGTTATGAATAAAGATTTCAATACCGAAACACGCTGCATAAGCACCAAATAAAATCCAGACACGGTAGTTGCGTGCAGCGTGCATCAGAATCGCCATACCGCCTTTTTTATCGCTACCGACTTGGATGCCTTGCGCACGAAGTTCTTTAAAGTTGCCTTGTGGACAATCTTGGGTAAATTTCCAGTACATTGCACCAACAATAATCATCAGAATACCTGGCACCAATAAAGCAATTCTCCAGCCCATCGCCTGTTCAACACCAAACATCACCAAGGCAGCAAGCATTAACGGCATCAAGGCTTGTGTCGCACCGCCGCCGGCATTGCCCCAACCTGCTGATGCAGCATTGGCAGTTCCGACCACATTCGGAGCGAACATAATACTGGTGTGATATTGCGTGATGACAAAGCTGGCACCAATCGCACCAATCAATAAGCGGAAGAAAAGGAAAGATTCATAGCTGTTGGCAGAGGCCACACCAAAGACAGGAATACTGCCGATAATCAGTAGTGCAGTATAAGTTTTGCGTGGTCCATACTTGTCACACAAAGGCCCGACAATCAGGCGAACTAAAATGGTAATTGCAACGGCGGCAATATTAATATTGGCGATCTGGTCTTTAGTAAGATGAAATTCACCTGCAATCACAGGCATCAGTGGTGCACAGGCAAACCAGGCAAAGAAGCAGACAAAAAAAGCGAGCCAACTCATGTGGAAGGCTCTCATCGCTGCGCTATTAAAATTAAAAAGACTTATTTTTGTGGCTTTTTTTTCATATAAATTTGAAGACATAACCTTCTCCTTCCTGAACTGAACGTATTGGTTTATCTGCTATGCGGATCGCTGCACACCAGATTCGATCAGAGCGGACATCGTTGGCCGTCTACAAATTCTTTAGAGTCGTCTTTGACTCAATATGAATTAAGCAATGTCCATGCCAATATGATAAAAACATCATTAACTCAATATTTTTTATAAATTTTTATGATGCATTGATCATTTTTGATCTTCATCATTGCAGCACGTTCATCTGATTAACAACGCTAGAGCTAAGGAAATGAATTGTGATTGTGCTTCCTTGTAGCGCATTTTTGCCTTAATACAGTGCACAATCCGATAACGGTTAAGTTTTATATCTGATTTTTATTGAATTAATACAGTTTTAACTGTTTTGGCATTTTAATTGCTTTGCATTTGCTATGACTTTTCTTTCAGGCCTTGCCTGATGATATTTTAGCCACTATGCCAAAACTGAAAATCGCACTGATTGATGACCATCAGGAACGTGCCAATTATATAAAAGCCTCTCTGATCGAGCACAATTTCGAGGTTGTCGCCTGCCTGACCATTGACCATTTAAGCATGTTCCGTTTAGAACAATTGCATGCCGACGTGATATTGCTGGATATGGACCATCCACATCGTGACATCATTGAAAGCTGTGTCAGCCAGTTCGATTTGCCAACGGTGTTATTTACCAAAAATAGCCATAAAGACACCATCAAAAGTGCCATTGATGCCGGTGTAACCGCTTATATCGTCGACGGTATTGATCCATCTAAACTGGAAAGTATTTTAGAAATTTCGATTGAACAGTTTAAAAAACATAAAAAATTACTCGGTGATCTGGAAGAAACCAAAAATAAACTGGCTGACCGTAAAGATGTCGAAAAAGCCAAAGTACTGATGATGCAATTGCATTCACTCAGTGAAGATCAGGCTTTTCAATTACTGCGTAAAAATGCCATGAGTCATCGTATGACCATTGGAGAAATGGCACGGCGTTTACTGGATGCCCAACAACTATTACAAAACCAACTCAGGGATTAAGCCATGACAGATTTAGAAAAAACTCAAATCCAGATCGGCTATATTCCCTTGCTTGACTGTGTGGCCATTCTTTGGGCCAAACAGCGCGGCTTCTTCGATGAGCTTGGTCTGGATATTACTTTAGTCAAGGAAGCTTCATGGGCAAGTTTAAGAGACCGATTGGCTTTTGGTTATTTAGATGCAGCCCATTGCCTGTCTGCCATGCTTCCTGCTGCCGCTCTGGGTGAAGACCAGCTTGGTATTCCTCTGCAAACGGCTTTGGTGTTAAGTCATAACCGTGCCTTTATCAGTTTGAATCAAAAATTATGTTTTGACCTGCAGATTTCCCCTCAAGATAATGCCCCACAGTCGGCACAAAAATTAGTTGCTGCGATTCAACAGCAAAAAAACATTCAACTGGCGCATGTATTTAAACAGTCGATTCATCATTATTGTTTAAGAGAATGGCTCGCACTCGCGGACCGTGATGTTGCACAGAACATGAAACTCGCGATACTTCCACCGCCTTATATGGTCGAGGCTTTAAGCAATCATGTGATTGACGGTTTTTGTGTCGGCGAACCCTGGAATACGCAAGGGGAATTGTTGGGGATTAGTCAAGTGGTCGCTTCTAGCCAAGATGTCATTCCTCAAGTGGCGGATAAAGTTCTGGCCGTAACAGCGGACTGGGCGATGCAACATCCGAATACACACCGTGCCTTGATTCAGGCGATTCAAAAAGCGCAACAAGAACTAAAAGATCTCGAGGATTATACGCAAGTCTGGCAAATGCTGATGAACTTCAATATTGTGCAGTTTCAATGTTCAGACAGCATTCATGTACAAAAATTTCATTCCATTCAAAATATTATCCGTAATTTTATCAATGAATCATCTCAACCTAAAGCAGAAGACTTTAAATGGCTGATTCAGCAAATGGTCAAATGGGATCAAATCAGCATCAGCGAAGCACTTATTGAAAAAATCAGCCAAAACTGCATTTTATCGTTTTAACAATTAACTGATGTTATGCGTCCATACAAAATATGAGAAAGAATTGAACGTTCAACGCTGTTTGATACGCAATAAAGATTTTTTGTCCTGCTGACTCAAAATATATTTTTAAGGATCTTCATCCTCTTAGAATAGTATGGCAAGGCCCACGCTAAGCACTTAAATGCCTGCTTCATCTATAAGGCTCGATTGTATTTATTAAAAAGATGAGCACTTAATTTACAAATGGATATTAACCTTGAACGCAAGGTTCAGTGAGTCATGTTAAAGATAAAGGGGGGATTTTATTTATCGCCCTAGGATCAGTTATTAAAATTCAATCATTCTCCTGAGCCAAGAATTAAAATCACAATCTTAGGATCTAAATCATTCATTTGCTGGTATTTATTCATTCAATCCGATTTCTATCTTTTATTTTTTGTTCTGCTGATTTCCACAATTTTTCTCCACATTTTTACGTTATCTTACCTAAAATTACATTCGGAACATCAAATAATGAAACGCATACAACCGCGTTGGCAATTAAGCACCTTAAGCTGTGCATTGTTTACTGTTATTTCCCCCACTTGGGCTGCTGATACCATTATAAATACAACAGACAGCGCTACTAACCAAACTGCTCCAGTACAAACTTTGGCAACCTTAAAGTTTGAAGCAACGCCGACAACGGCAAAAGATCCTAATATCAGTGCAGTTGCGAAAACTATTGTTACTCGCGAAGAAATGCTGCAATTTGGCGATCAGTCGGTAAATGATGCCTTACGTCGTGCAGCTGGTTTTCAAATGCCGACACCCGGCCAAGGTTCACGTGGGGGTGGCGGTGCCTCAGGTATGCGTTTTCGTGGTGGCGGCGCCCCGGTATTCTTAATCAATGGTGAAGCTGTTCAAGGCGGTCCACGTGGTGGAATGTCTGTCGTCGACAGCATTACTCCCGACATGATTGAGCGTATTGAAATCACCAAACAGCCAAGTGTCGCCCAGGCTTCCGTCTCTTCCTCTGCCGTGATTAATATTATTTTAAAAGAACCGATAAATAATGCAGGCTTAGGCGGCAATGTCCGTGTCGGATATGGCTTGGCAAAATCAGATCAAAAAGAAGAACAACGTAAGAATATTAGCGTTCAACTCGATAGACGTGATAGTCCATGGTTATATAGTCTTTCTGCCAATCAAATGTGGAATGACACCACATCGATTACACAGACCCAAACCAGTACCGAAACACGTGAACAAAAACGCACGACTGAACGCAAGTCACAAATGCTGGCGCCACGGGTTGAATACGAGTTGGATGATCAGCAAAAACTGGTTGCAGAATTGTTCTATCGGAATAACGAAAGTGATGGTGTTCGTGGCGACCAGTTTCAGCATGATAAAAATGACAGCATCCGCTTAAACACCCGTTATGAACGTAAAGACAAAGGTAATTCTGACAAGATTCGTCTTTCAGTTGAACAGCAGAATGAAACGGAATCGACCGAGTCATCACTCTTCAACACTTATACCGATGAAACGGTCAATGAATATGGTATTGCCTATGATGGTGTTCGAAAGTTCAATGAAACTCGTCAACTTAAATTTGGTGCAGATGCACGTAGCAATGAACTCGACAGCAATGTCAGCCAGAGTTTAGACGAACAGCAATACGCATTATATGCGGAAGGTAGCTGGAAATTTACTGATCGCCAAACGGTGACTTTGGGTGCACGTCAGGAATGGATTAACCGTTCGGGCTTAGTTGAATATAGCGACCACCACTTCAGTCCTGTTCTGGCACATCGTTTTGACCTTAACGATACCTGGTCATTACAAACCAATATCAGCCAAGCCTTCCGTAGCCCTAAGGCAGACCGTTTATTGCCCACGGTTTCCATTTCTACCGATAGTGATGCCGGTAGCCTGAACAATCCAGATCGTGGCGGTAATCCAAATTTACGTCCTGAGAAAATTACTGCTTTTGAATCCACTCTGGGCTACAACACGCCATCTGGTGGAATCAATATCACCGCGTTTCAACGTGAAATTGATGACTATATTGAAAAAGTAATTCGCCAAGAAGGTACGCGCTTTGTAGAACGCCCACAAAATCAGGACAATGCCACCACTTATGGTGTTGAAATTGCTGGACGCTATGCATTGAAACAAACTGCAAATGGTCATTCATTTATGTTGAATGGGCAACTGTCTACGGTACGTGCCAAAGTGGAAGATGAAAACCATCAGGAACGTCTGGTGAGTGATGTTGCTCCCTATACTGCAAGTACCGGTCTATCTTATAACTATCAGCCTTGGCGCATTTCAACCAGTGTCAACCTGAACTATATTCCAGAATTTACCCGTGCTCTGGATAACCAGCCTTATGAGCGTACCAGCAATGAACGTGTCAACATGGATATCAGCATCACCAAACGCTTTACCGATGGCTGGGCAACCACACTCAATGCACGCAATATTCTCAGCACAGATTATAAAGAACGCCTCACCAGTCAGGCCAATGGCAGCCTTTATGAATCACGTGTGAATCAAGCAATTCCCAGTGTATTAATGAGTCTGGAAAAGAAATTCTAAAAAAAAACCGGTGCTCATGCACCGGTTTTCCTCATCAACATCCGTGCAGTCAATCATTTGTATTTAAAAAGATTCTGCTTGCTACTAAAAAATTTGACTTTATTTTTTCAATTGCAAATCTTTGAGTAAACTGGCAATACGCAAGGTATGCTGCCTATTGCCTCTTTTTTCCATGATTTTATTTTCGACCCGCCATAAATATTCAAAAATCTCTGATTCATCTGCCTTGTCACAAATCATCATAAAGAGTTTAGGTAAATAATCTTCATATTCGTCACGCATCAAAGGAATACTACGAATTCCTAAAGGATCCCATTCTTTAAGTAGAATTTTATGGATTGCATGTAATAATAATGTGGCATCATTCGTATGTTCGACTTTCATTAAACCTCCCCCATCCTTAGGAATTTAATATAAAAATCATATAAATTGACTATAATTTACTCTCAACAATATTATCAAGTATTTTTAACTATATCTTCCAACTTGCTTTTATAAAGTTTTAAATTCCTTTGCCCCATGAAAAAAACTAACTTTTGAATTTTCAATTTGCAAAAACATTGATTATTCAATAGATAACATAAATAATTTATTTACCAAATAGAAAATTATATTTTAGACCTCTTGCGAAAGTAAAAACCACCTCAATATAGATTTCATGAGATATCAGAAATTAAACCGTTTTTCAGATTCTGAATTTAAACGCCTGGTTGGCGTACCTCGACCAGTTTTTACCGAAATGGTAGATGTTTTAGAAAAAGCAGAATCACTCAAAAAGAAATCAGGTCGTCCTCATACTTTAGATTTAGAGGATCAGTTGTTATTAACGCTCAATTACTTACGGAACTACAGCACTCAACTGGAATTGGCGGCAAATTACCATATCGCTGAAAGCAATGTGAATCGAACCATTAAAAAAGTTGAAGATGCATTAATGAAATCAAGACGTTTTACTCTGCCAAAACGAAGCATTACCACAGCAGACGAACACTTTAACTGGGTCATTATTGATGCCACAGAATGTTCAATAGAACGCCCGAAAAAAAAATCAGAGTAAGTTCTACAGTGGTAAAAAGAAGAAACATACGCTAAAAGTACAAGTGATCTATCATCCAAAGAGCAAACAAATCATAGGGCTAGATATATCGAATGGCAGTCAGCATGACATTAAACTGGCAAGAAAAACGGTTAAGAGATTCAAACATTGTGAATATGTTATGACCGATTTAGGTTACTATGGATTAGAGCAAGATGGCTTTAAATTATTGATGCCAATAAAGAAAAAGAAGAATTTACCCTTATTTGATGTTGAGAAAAAGTACAATAAAATGATTGGAAAAATACGAGTTGTGATCGAACACATCAATAGTCAATTGAAAACATTTAGAATATTAAGTGAACGCTATCGAAATAGACGGAAAAGATTTGGTTTACGCGTCAACTTAATAGCTGCATTGGTAAACCGGATAAATTTTCAATAATGACTTTCGCAAGAGATCTTTTTATTAAAACAATAACTTTAGCTCTATGCATTAATCCGAAAATCACCACCTTAAAACGAACTTACATTTTTGGTTATCAAATTCCGTCTAAACCCTCCCGGTTTATCTGGTACATTTATATAAAAAATATGCTTTAAGTTCTGATTAAATAATTAAACCCAAAAAATAATAAAAATTCAATTACTTAAAATGGTAGGTGTTTGGTAGGTAGGATTTTTATCCTGTTCCTTTGATACTCAATTCACGGTGAGGGTCACCGATAACAACATACCAATGGTAGAAGGAATCGCACCATGGCTTTTAAAAATATTGCAGATCAAACGAACGGTTTTTATATTCCCTGTGTTTCTCTTTTTGGTCCAGGCTGTGCCAAAGAAATTGGTGCTAAAGCACAAAATTTAGGGGCTAAAAAAGCCCTGATTGTGACAGATGCAGGTCTTTTTAAATTCGGCGTGGCAGATACGATTGCCGCTTACTTAAAAGATGCCGGCGTAGATAGTCACATTTTCCCGGGTGCAGAACCAAATCCCACCGATATTAATGTACATAACGGCGTACAAGCCTATAACGACAATGCTTGCGATTTTATCGTCTCTTTAGGCGGTGGCTCATCGCATGACTGTGCCAAAGGTATAGGCTTAGTCACAGCGGGCGGTGGTCATATTCGTGACTACGAAGGGATTGATAAAAGCACAGTACCAATGACACCATTGATCGCTATCAATACCACAGCAGGTACAGCGTCTGAAATGACGCGCTTCTGTATTATTACCAATACCGATACCCATGTAAAAATGGCGATTGTAGACTGGCGTTGTACTCCATTGATTGCCATTGATGATCCTAAACTGATGGTTGCTAAGCCTGCCAGCTTAACCGCAGCAACAGGCATGGATGCATTGACACACGCTGTTGAAGCTTATGTATCGACAGCAGCCAATCCAATTACCGATGCTTGTGCTGAAAAAGCCATTAGCATGATTAGTGAATGGCTTAGCCCTGCTGTTGCCAATGGTGAAAACCTTGAAGCACGTGATGCGATGAGCTATGCACAATATCTGGCTGGAATGGCATTCAACAATGCATCTTTAGGTTATGTACATGCCATGGCACATCAACTTGGCGGTTTTTACAATCTACCCCACGGCGTATGTAATGCGATTTTACTTCCGCATGTATGTGAATTTAACCTGATTGCTTGTCCTGATCGTTATGCCAAAATTGCACAGTTAATGGGTATAAATACTGCTGGACTGACCGTAACCGAAGCAGCTTATGCAGCTATTGATGCAATTCGTGAATTATCAGCATCGATTGGTATTCCCTCAAGTTTGTCGGAACTTGGTGTGAAAGAGCAAGATCTTCATGTGATGTCTGAAAATGCACAAAAAGATGCCTGTATGTTAACCAACCCACGCAAAGCAACCCATGATCAAGTGGTGAATATTTTTAAAGCCGCGTTAAAGGCAAACGCTCAAGTGGTCGATATTTTTAAAGCAGCGGTGTAAAACGTCCATGTAAGTCCTCTCTTCCAATCTCTGACTTACATTTCGGGCAATCTAAACTCTATTTTCTTAAAGAGGTGGAAATTTAGATTGCCCTTTTTTTATTAGTAATCTTAAAGTTATTTGACAAATCACTGCTCATCATGAAGGATAAAAGAAAATTGATAATTCCAAATGAGCACAATAATGACAGAACAGACAATTGAACCGCTTTATCAAGTTGATATCTTAGGTTCAGGCTATGAACAAGCCACCTTAAATTTCCCCGATGATTATGAAGGTCAAGTTATAGCTACATTGGTGCGTAAAAAAGCAGCGCAAACAACCAACAAGGCTGTTTTATATATTCATGGCTTTATCGACTATTTTTTCCAAACCGAAATGGCCGAACAGTTTAATCAGCATGGCTTTAACTTTTATGCACTCGACTTACGTAAATACGGTCGCTCTCACCTTCCTCATCAAAAATATTATAACGTACGTGAGATTGCTGAATACGACGCTGAAATCAGCCAGGCCTTAGACATTATTGGCGCAGAAGGTCATGAGGCTATTTTACTATGTGGACATTCGACTGGCGGTCTCACCACGACTTTATATGCAGCGCATCATCCAGATCATCCTTTAATTAAAGGATTGTGGGTCAATAGCCCTTTTTACGATTTCAACATGAATCCAATCAAGAAAAAACTGGGCCTGCCCAATATAAGCCGTGTCGGTAAAATTTGTCCAGATTTAGAATTCCCCAGTGAACTGAATAAATGGTATGTGACCAGTTTGCACAAAAGCTTAAAAGGAGAATGGGACTTTAATCTTGAATGGAAAAAAGCCACTTACCCTGTGGTTCGTTTAAGTTTTATACGGGCAATTTTTGAAGCGCAAAAGGAAATTCATCGAGGCGTGACCTTAAAAGTCCCTGCCTTAGTGATGCATTCAGATCAAACTAAAAATCCAAAAAAATGGCATAAATATGCACAAAATAGTGATTTGATTTTGGACGTAAAGCATATTGATAAATATGCTAAAAAAATTAACGGTGATGTCACCATCTGTGAAATAAAAAATGGCTTGCATGACTTGATACTGTCGGAAAAATCGGTGCGCGAAAATGTCTATCAACAGCTGTTTGAATGGTTAGCATTAAAAGGTTTCTAAAAGACTGCTTTTCATAAATCATTTTTCAAAGACTACCAATAAATTGTAAAGTCAAAATCAAAAATGGATTTTAATAGGTATGGGATTCATGAGTGTGGAATGCATGCCCCACGGTTCCTATTCCTTGCGCTGCATTTTAAAGCAGTGCTTAAAACGGGTTCAGAATATTGGATGTGCGAAACAAAAGGTTTTTCTTGCGAACTCAAAATATATTTTGATGTTCTCATTTTGACCTTTCAAAAGTAGAGATATTGCCTATGCAAAGGTATAAAATTAAATCAGTCAAATGCGGCAATGACGATTTTATAAAACCTAATATTGAACAATTTTTTATTTATGAAAGAGATCTAAAGAAAAGCGTTATAACCCTTAGCCGTCTTGATACTTTAATAAGGTTTGATGCACAGGATGCGTCTTGGGCATCAATTCAATCAGACGTTCCACTGCATCAATCGCTTCAGGAAAACGTGCCACGTGCTTAAGCAAAACATCCGTTTCATTGGCTTTAAAAATGGCATCACTTAAACGTGACTCTAGACAATCTCGCCAGGCACATAAAAAAGGACTTTCAGTTTTTGCCAGAAAAACGCCCGTACACAATTTTAAGGCGGAATCGATATATCCGGCATCTAAAGATTGCTCGGTGAGTAAAAAATCAGCTTCAACGTGCGCCAGTAAACGGTAAGGTCTGGAACCGAGCATTCCGCCTAAAATATCGCGTAATTGTGACATTTCTGCTTTTAAAGTGCCCATGCTGACTTTACGCTCCCCATATAAGGCTTGATGCAAAGTATCCAAACTTAAGCCTTGCGGACATAGTGCCAAAATAGTCAAAATTTCAATTTGCCGTGGGGTGAGCACCAAAACTTTGCCATTGAACATTACTTGCGGCACGGAAAAAGCCCGAACAAACAAGCGCTGCTTTTGATATTCCAGTAATGCAGATTGAATAATTGAGGCGCAGCGTTCAGCCGCCAGCAAACCCAAACTATTGTGTTTTTGCCAAGTGGTGGAAAGATCAATCACTCCAAGCACCTGTTTCGAATAAGGATCAATAATGGGAGCTGCATAACAGACCCAATCATGAATAGACGACATGTAATGCTCATTGGAAAATACACAACTCGATTGTTGGGTTTTTAAAGAAAGTGCTAGAGCATTGGTTCCGACCAGTTCTTCGCGCCATTGCCCGCCTTCAATAAAGTGCACACTTTCTGCTGCACTTTGCATTTGTGGACTCGATGCTGTCCAAATAATAGTGCTGCCGATATCGCCTACCGCCAGTACCATGGAAGATTGTTCTGCAATATGTTTTAAATCTTGTGCACAATATTGCAATGCATGTTCCAAAGCCGTGGGGTAAGTTTCTTTTTGTAAATGAACCAACGGCGCAGCTGCGCGATCTTTGGGAATTTCAGCAGAAGTTGAGCGTTGCCAAGAACTGGCAATACTTTGCCCGAGCTGTTCTGCATGTAAGGGAGAAAGACTGCTACTTTGTCTAAAATGCTCAATTTTCTGTCTTTTCTGGATCAAACTTTGTTTATTCATCATTCCTTATTCTCACAACAATTCATGATTTACATCCACTGTAATAGCTATTCTTGTAAGCCTGATTGAAAAGATTGTAAACCTTCTTGTCTCCAACCTTTCTCCAACCTTATTCCATGTATGCTAATTAAATAATGTACAAAAGTACCTTATACCAAAGCTGTAGATGCGGTTTAAAACACTAAAATAAGCAAAGGAAAATTCATATGCGTTATGCCGATCCTAATCAAGATGGTTCAAAAGTTCAGTTTAAAGCCCAATATGAAAACTTTATTGGCGGTCAATGGGTAGCTCCAGTAAAAGGTGAATACTTTGACAATATTTCTCCTGTCGACGGTAAAGTATTCACCAAAGTTCCACGCTCAAGTGTTGAAGATATTGAGTTGGCACTCGATGCAGCGCATAAAGCCAAAGAACAGTGGAACAAGTCCTCTCCCACTACCCGTTCCAATATTCTGTTAAAAATTGCAGACCGTTTAGAAGCCAATCTAGAGCTTTTAGCAGTGGCTGAAACTTGGGATAACGGCAAACCCATCCGCGAGACTCTGGCAGCAGACATTCCTTTGGCGATTGACCATTTTCGCTATTTTGCTGGCTGTATCCGTGCTCAGGAAGGCGGCATTTCAGAAATTGATGAAGACACGATTGCTTACCATTTTCATGAACCTTTAGGTGTGGTGGGGCAAATTATTCCCTGGAACTTCCCTATTTTAATGGCGACCTGGAAATTGGCACCGGCATTGGCTGCGGGTAACTGTATTGTTTTAAAACCGGCTGAACAAACTCCGGTCAGTATTTTGGTATTGGTTGAATTGATTCAGGACCTGCTGCCTGAAGGTGTATTAAATATTGTTAATGGTTATGGAGTTGAAGTGGGTCGTCCGCTTGCAACCAATACACGTATTGCCAAAATTGCCTTTACCGGCTCAACTTCAGTCGGTCAGCAAATCATGCAATATGCCACCGAAAACATTATTCCAGTCACGCTTGAACTCGGTGGTAAATCACCCAACCTTTTCTTTGAAGATGTAATGGCACAAGAGGATGACTTTTTAGATAAGGCGCTAGAAGGTTTTGCCATGTTTGCCTTAAACCAAGGTGAAATTTGTACCTGTCCTTCTCGTGCACTGGTTCAAGAAAGCATAGCCGATCAATTTCTGGAAAAAGCCATTGAGCGTGTTAAACGGATTAAAACCGGTCATCCACTCGATACTGACACCATGATTGGCGCTCAGGCATCGCAAGAGCAACAAGATAAAATCTTGGGCTGTATTGCAACAGGTCGTGCAGAAGGTGCTGAAATATTGACAGGTGGTGGCGAACGCAATGAAGTAGGGCAAGGTTTCTATATCGAACCGACCATCTTGAAAGGCACCAACGACATGAGAACGTTCCAGGAAGAAATTTTTGGACCTGTACTTGCTGTTACTACCTTTAAAGACTTTGATGATGCAATCAAAATTGCCAACGATACTATTTATGGTTTAGGTGCCGGGGTCTGGTCTCGTTCGGCTCATACCTCTTACCGTGCTGGTCGTGCCATTCAGGCCGGTCGTGTATGGACCAACTGCTACCATATTTATCCTGCACATGCGGCATTCGGGGGTTATAAAAAATCCGGTATTGGACGTGAAAACCATAAAATGATGCTGGACCATTACCAACAAACCAAAAACTTGTTGGTAAGCTATGCGACCAAACCGATGGGCTTCTTCTAACAACCCAGGTATGTAAAGCATAACTAAGCGAACTTCGGTTCGCTTTTTTTATTAATGCAGCGCATTAAGCAAATCATTTCGTTTGAAACCTTCATTTTTCTTCAGATTCGGGCTAAATTTCTCTTATTCCAAATATCCTGAAAAAATAGTATGACTACAGCATCTCCAGATTTCCCTGATACGATTTATGCCATTCAACATCTTGCCTTTGAAGACTTGGGGGCTTTAGAAGATATCTTTTACCAACTTGGCTTTCGGGTGCGTTATTTTGAAGCCGGTGTAGATGATCTAAACAAAGCATTTCAGCACAAAGGTTTAACCATTATTTTAGGTGGTCCGATTGGTGTTTATGAAACAGATGACTACCCATTCTTACAACAAGAAATAGACTTACTAAAAGTACGTTTAGAGGAAAATTTACCGACCTTGGGTATTTGTTTAGGCGCTCAACTCATTGCACATGCTATGGGGGCAAAAGTCTATGTAGGACATCAAAAGGAGATTGGCTGGAGTGAACTGAGTATTTCAAATACTCCAAACAACTTACTTGCACCATTAAGTGATACAGCTGTATTACATTGGCATGGCGATACTTTCGATTTACCTGAACAGGCTGAATTACTGGCCAGCTCTGACGTTTATCGGAATCAGGCCTTTTCAGTTGGAAAAAACATTCTAGCTTTGCAGTTCCATCTGGAAGTTGCAGCAGAAAGTCTGGAAAAATGGCTCATTGGTCATACTTGTGAATTACGTAAAGCCAATATCAATATTCCAGCGTTACGTGCAGATAACGAAAAATATGCCCTGCCCTTGGAAACCGGTGCTAAAGAAATTTTGCTAAATTATATGAACCAATTGATGAGTAAATAGACTTTAATTTATGATTTAATTCATTTATAACGATGTCATTCATTTATATAAGTCTCTGATGATGACACCTTTAATCAGTATTGCTGTAATTCATTTCTTTGCATTGATCAGTCCGGGTCCAGATTTTTTCTTTGTCACCCAAAGTGCAATCCGCCAATCACGTACGCATGCTTTATGCGCTGCATTAGGGGTCTCGCTGAGTATTTTGGTTTGGTCCATTTGTGCAATCAGTGGGCTGCATTTTTTATTTCAGAAAATTGCTTGGCTACAACAGGTGCTGATGACTTTAGGCGGTCTATACCTGCTTTATTTAGGGATACAATTGCTGAAATCCGCTTTCAATAAAAATCCGGTGCCTATCTCGAAAAACCAGAATGAAATTCTGCCGAAAAAATCACACAGCACACTGTTAGTTCAGGGTTTTCTGACCAACATGGCTAACCCCAAAGCACTCGTCTATTTCAGCAGCGTCTTTTCCATCGCCATTAGCACAAATGTCAGTATTTTCGAGCAAAGTTCATTGCTCGCGCTGGTTTTTATTGAAAGTCTGATATGGTTTTCTGCTGTTGCTCTGGTTTTCTCTACAGCAAAAATTAATTATTATTATCAAAAATTCAGTAAGAAAATTGACGGCATTACCGGCGGAATTTTTATCAGTTTTGGCTGTCTGCTGATCTTAAACCGTGATTAACGCATCTAAAATAATTTAAACAAAAAAGCACCATCAAGGGTGCTTTTTTGTTTAAGCGCTTGTTAGGCTTATTTTTTCGCAGGCACTGAAGCTTCAGTAGTGATATTCACAGTAACCTTATCACCCACGTTCGGAACATAACCGCCTATACCAAAGGCTGAACGGTTAAATGAAGTGGTTGCATTAAAACCAACAGTTTGCAGTTTAGTCATTGGATGAACTGCCTGTTTATTTAAAACAGCATCTAAAACCACAGGTTTAGTTACGCCTTTTACTGTTAAATCACCGGTGATTTTGTATTTGTTTTTGCCTAAAGCCTGAACTTTAGTGCTTTTAAAAGTGATGTTCGGATACTTGGCAGCATCAAAAAAGTCTGCAGTTTGAATATGCTCATCCAATGCTTTTACATTGGTATTGATACTTGATACTGGAATATTAACATTTACAGAGGAGTTAGCTGGTTTTGCATTGTCAACGTTAATCGTACCTTGAATGTCAGAAAAGTTCGCTGAAGGTGTAGAGAAACCAAAGTGGCTCCAAGAGAAAACAGTTGCAGAATGTTGCGGATCAATTTGGTAAGCAACGGGTTTTGCCAAAGATAAAGTTGCAACAGATGCAACCGCCAAACCTAAAGTTATTGCTTTGAAATTCATGTATTTTATCTCTCTTTGGAATGATTGTTAGTGTATAGGTTTCTTATTTTAATTCACTGGTATAGATAAAACGATATGTTGCAAGAATAGAACACTCACTTGCTTTTACAGAAGACATTCGCCTCAATATAAACGCGTTGATGTTAATCAGTTGATAATTTTCATAAATTATTTTTAATCAACTTTTATTATTCTAGCTCAGGGTCTGATTTACATTATTTTTTGAATGATATTTGAATTATTTAATACAAAAATATACAGTTTAGAGACACAATACCGCAAGAAGATTAGGTAACTTTACAGACAATTGACTGACTTGGTCTATTTAACTTTAAATGGATGAACCCTCCAAAAGCAATTAAAGATAATTAACATATCGCTAAAATAATTAAAGCCCCATGAGGGGCTTTTTAAGATCATTAATCTCTTATAACTTTTCAACCAACACACGATCGACTTGCTTAAGACCCGTATGTTTTTCACGATTTTGACGACGCACCTTAATCACTTTTTCTTCGTCCAGTTCTTTGAGCATCAATACTACGGCCATCATGCTTTCAAGGGGCAGATCCTGACCGATCCACTTTTGCTCACCTGGTTCCATTAAAGTGATTTCATCACTAATTTGGTTATAAAGGCTCATATTTTCCTCACTTATGCTGAATAAATGCCATCTCACCATGAATACTCAATGAATGGCATCACTATATACTTATTCGTAAAAACTGCTAGACCAATATCGTCAAAAATTTATCAAAATAAAACGCCCCCGTAAGAGACGTTTTCATTGATTTAATCTTTTAGAATTAAGCAGTAATTTCTTTTACAGCAGCAACGACAGCATCAGTCGTAATACCGAAATATTGGTATAAGTCTTTCGCAGGTGCAGATTCACCGTAAGTTGTCATACCAATCACACGACCGTCAAGACCTACAAATTTCCACCAGTAATCCACATGCGCAGCTTCAACAGCTACACGCGCACGGATGTTAGATGGAAGCACCGCTTCACGGTAAGCCGCATCTTGTTTAACGAATTCTTCAGCACATGGCATAGAAACTACACGCACACCTTCAAGTTGTGCATACGCTTCCATCGCAAGAGACACTTCAGAACCTGTTGCAATGATGATTGCTTTTAATTCACCTTTCTCTTCAGCCAATACATAACCACCTTTGGCTACGTCTGCAATTTGTGCCTCAGTCCGCGCTTGGAATGGCAAATTCTGACGAGAGAAGATTAAGGCAGTTGGACCTTCAGAACGTAAAAGTGCAGATTTCCAGGAAATCGCTGCTTCTACGGTGTCACATGGACGCCAAGTATTTAAGTTTGGAGTACCACGTAGTGATGCAATTTGTTCTACAGGTTGATGTGTAGGACCATCTTCACCTAAACCAATTGAGTCATGAGTATAAACATGAATCACACGCTGTTTCATCAGTGCAGACATACGTACTGCATTACGTGCATATTCCATGAACATCAGGAATGTTGCTACGTAAGGGATGAAACCACCATGTAGTGCAACACCATTGGCAATTGCAGTCATACCGAACTCACGTACGCCATAGTGTACGTAGTTACCGGCAGGATTGTCCTGAATACCTTGACAACCCTTCCAAAGCGTCAGGTTGGACCCTGCAAGATCGGCAGAACCACCTAAAATTTCAGGAAGTAACGGACCAAATGCTTGAAGTGCATTTTGGCTCGCTTTACGTGTTGCTACAGTTTCAGCTTTTGCATTCACTTCAGCTATATAGGCATCTGCTTTAACAGCAAAGTCAGCTGGTAAATCACCACTTAAACGGCGTTTAAGTTCGGCAGCTTCAGTTGGGTATTTTGCAGCATAAGCAGCAAATACTTCATTCCAAGCAGCTTCAGATTTAGCACCTTTATCTTTTGCATCCCAAGCAGCATAGACGTCTGCAGGAATAACAAATGCTTCTTCTTTCCAGCCAAGTGCTTCACGAGTTAATGCGATTTCATCATTACCTAACGGCGCACCGTGGCAATCTTCTTTACCTTGTTTGTTTGGTGAACCTAAACCAATCACTGTTTTACAGATAATAAGCGTCGGTTTAGTGGTTTGAGCTTTTGCTTCCAAAGTTGCAGCACGTAACGCATCAGCATCATGACCATCAACTTTAATTACTTGCCAGCCGTAAGCGTGGAAACGTTGTTCTGTATCGTCAGAGAACCAGCCTTCAACTTCACCATCAATTGAAATGCCGTTGTCATCATAGTAAGCAATTAACTTGCCTAGACCCAAAGTACCTGCCAATGAACATGCTTCGTGTGAAACACCTTCCATTAAGCAGCCATCACCCAAGAAACAATAAGTGAAATGGTCAACAACCTGAATATCATCTTTGTTGAATTGAGCCGCTAAAGTTTTTTCTGCCAAAGCAAAACCAACTGCATTGGCAATACCCTGACCGAGTGGACCAGTTGTGGTTTCAATACCCGGTGCATAACCCAATTCAGGGTGACCCGGTGTTTTAGAATGTAATTGACGGAATGATTTCAAATCGTCAATTGAAAGTGCATAACCGGTCAAATGTAATAATGCATATTGAAGCATTGAACCATGGCCGTTCGACAATACGAAACGGTCACGGTTGGCCCATTGTGGATTTGTCGGGTTATGATTTAAAAATTCACGCCATACTACATCAGCGATATCTGCCATCCCCATTGGAGCACCTGGATGTCCTGAATTTGCTTTTTGCACAGCGTCCATTGCCAATACACGAATTGCATTTGCAATACGACGTTCGTTAAGCGGGGTTGTCATAGGTCAGAGTCCAACTAAATCGTTTAAAGAAGATGATGAATAGGAAAATTCAAAGCTGGCTATATTGTCTTAAAAAAACAGCAAGGGGTAAAGCCTAATAGTCAACATTTCAACATTTATTCGTGACTGTATATATTTTAATGGTTGGTAAAGCTCAATTTGACATCGCTTTTAAGTATTGGCGAGTGAGTGAAGAGCGGTGTAATTTAATTTAAAACTGATATACGACTTATTAACGATAAATCGCTTTCACTATATTTAATTAAAATATTATTCACACATCCCCCTTCTCACAGGAATTATTTTTATTATTTACCTGCTCATAGAGGGATTATCATCAAATAATGCTACCTATAAAGTTTTATGAAATAAAATTGATCAATTAATACCCGCTAGACACAAAAGCTGAATAAAATTCATCTTTGAAAATATTTAATGAAAATTTAATGAGTTAAAATGAATGTTTTGTAACGGTTTTTATTGGATCTATAATTTTGATCTACTCCTCTAACTGCGATCATAAAGTTCAATTTATTTAAAGTAAAATATTGATAATAAATACTATTAACATAATTAAATTTTAACCTAAAATAAAGTTAATATGATTTTAATTTCAATAAAGCAGCTTTGAACATCTAATTAAATAGTTGCTCTATAAAAATTTTTCTCGTTAAAACTTTTTCTTTAAAGCGAAATTTCTTCTGCTTATCAGTTTTTTAGATGCATATATCAATTAAAAAGTTGTGAAATTGAAATAATTTCAGTCATTTTGGTCGTGTAGAACTAGTCCAAAAGTCTAACTCGATGTAACATATCGGGTCTTTAAAATTAACTGTGATAGGACTTATGCGCGAGTACGCTGTATTTACCTCGGAATCTGTAAGCGAAGGCCATCCGGATAAAATGGCTGACCAAATCAGTGACGCTATTTTGGATGCAATCTTAACAGAAGACCCATATGCACGGGTTGCTTGTGAAACGCTTGTAAAAACGGGTGCGGTAGTACTTGCCGGTGAAATCACAACAACAGCAAATGTTGACTTCGAAGCAATTGTACGCCAAACCGTAAATGGAATTGGTTATCACCATTCTGACCTTGGTTTTGATGGTTCAACCTGTGCTGTTATCAATATGATTGGTAAACAGTCTCCTGAGATTGCTCAAGGTGTTGACCGTCTAAAACCTGAAGATCAGGGTGCGGGTGACCAAGGTTTGATGTTTGGTTATGCAAGCCGTGAAACTGATGTTTTAATGCCTGCACCTATTTCTTATGCACATCGCTTAATGGAAAAACAGGCTGAACTACGCCGTAGTGGACATTTGCCTTGGTTACGTCCAGATGCGAAAAGCCAGGTGACTTTTGCATATGAAAATGGCATGCCTGTTCGTTTAGATGCAGTGGTATTGTCGACTCAACACGATCCTGAAATTTCACAAGTTGCTTTAAAAGAAGCGGTAATTGAAGAAATTGTGAAAAAAGTGATTCCTGCTGAAATGTTCCATGCAGACACCAAATTCCACATCAACCCAACTGGGATGTTTGTGATTGGCGGTCCTGTAGGCGACTGCGGTTTAACCGGCCGTAAAATCATTGTAGATACTTACGGTGGTATGGCACGTCATGGCGGTGGTGCTTTCTCTGGTAAAGATCCATCTAAAGTTGACCGTTCTGCTGCTTATGCGGGTCGTTATGTAGCGAAAAACATTGTTGCTGCTGGCCTTGCGGACAAGTGTGAAATCCAGGTGTCGTATGCAATTGGTGTTGCTGAACCCACTTCTATTTCAATCAACACCTTCAATACAGCAAAAGTATCTGAAGAATTGATTATTCAATTGGTTCGTGAACACTTTGACTTACGTCCATACGGCATTACTCGTATGCTAGACCTGATTCAACCGATGTATAAGCAAACTGCTGCTTATGGCCACTTCGGTCGCGAAGGTTCAGACACTGCATTTACTTGGGAAAAAACAGATAAAGTGGAAGCGCTTAAAGCCTCTGCTGGCCTGTAATTTTTTCATAAAAAAGCCCACAGATGTGGGCTTTTTTTACGTAAAAAATCATTATTTCGGCTTTCCTCCCTGTTGTAAAACTTCTAATAATGAAATTTGCACCGGCGTTTCTTGATGATCTTGTAAATAGACATGCACGATCTTAAAAATGATGACTGCTGCCAGGCAGGTTAAAATACAGAAAATCCAGAAACCATACGGACTTTTAATATTATGTGAACCGCAATTTGTGCATTCTTTATGATGGGTTGACTCAATAACCTGATCACAACACGCACAATGATATTGATATAGCATAGCTATGCTCCTACATTACGCACATTCTTGTTTTTATATTTCCACCCTATTTTTTGATGGAAGGTAATATCAATAAAATCTTATGTGACTCTTTAGCGAGATACAAGGCTGTTTATCAATAACTAAAATATACCAAAAATATTTCTCTTCAGTTTTTTTTATAAGTTACTAATTTATATTGAAAATTAAACAATCTATTCAAATATTAAAGACATCATTTGTAACACAATGCAATAAAACAAATTTTGAATAGGAAAGTTGCAAAAAACAGATAATTCTCACCTTTTTAGGTAAAATGGCAGACAATAATCTGGAGTGTATGATGGTTCAACTGATTAAGAAAGGTGGTTTACGCGAACGTGCCAACCGTAGCCGCAGCTATAAAGGTTCAGAAAATACTGAAGCGACCTTAAAACCCAATCGCTATGCTCAAGGCGAAAAAAATGAGGAAGTCAGCACTGCCACTCCCCCATCTTCGCAATCCGTTGATGATCTAGCTAAAAAAGATTAAAACATCGCTAATGCGTCATAGCCCAACCAAATTGCAAAAATCAGGAATAATCCGCCGGAAATAATATCAATATAACTTCCTGAACGCTGATAAACATTTTTGATTTTTGGCATCGACATAATGAGCATAAATAGTGCAAAGACCAAAAAAGTTTGTAGTGGAATAATCACTGCAAGCTGGGTTTTTAAATGTGTTGATGCGGATGAACTTAAAGCTAAAGAAAACACACTACTAAAATAAATCAGGGTTTTAGGATTGGATAAGTTGGTAAACAGCCCCAATAAAAAATGGTTTTTAGAATTAGGTACAGCCTGTTGACCATCATCTAAACGGGTCTCTTGCTTCAGGTTTTTTAAACCGCCATTCAACATTGCCCAGCCCATTCGAGCCAAAAACAGTCCACCAATCAACATTAAAACTTGTTGTATCCATGGAAATTGTTCTATTAGCACAGTAAAGCCAAGTAAAGTCAGCACCACCCAAACTACAATACCGACTGAAATACCGAAAATAATTTTTAAAGTGTTGGCTCTTGAAGTCGATGCCGAACTTTTAGCAATCAGTAGAACATCCGGTCCGGGGCTAAGCTGTGCAACAAAATGCAATGCACAAATGGTCAAAAGCAATGACATAGAAATAGAGGAGATTTTAAAAAAACGTATTATATCGTTTGTTCAATTTTTTGCATGTCTTGCCATCTAATTTCCATACAAATTTAGAGCCAATAAAAAAGCCGAAACATCAGGATTCGGCTTAAAAATATAAATCAATAAACTTATTTATTCACATCTTTCATTTCAATTTTTTTCGCATCAGGCGTCACTTCGCGCGCTTCGCCATCAATCACACTAGAGTCATGACGCGGTGAACCACCTTGCTGCTGTTGCATGTCCTGCATTTGACGCATGATATCTGCAAATGGATTTTGACCTTGTGCACCCCCGCCCATACCATTCATATCGCCCATCATGCCACCCATCATTTTATCCATCATGGCTTGTTGGCGTTTCATCATGGTTTTCATTGCCACAGCTTTCAAAGCTTGTTGTACTGGTGGAATGAGTATTAACAGGGCAAGTACATCAGTGATTAAGCCTGGAATCAATAACAACAAACCCGCAATAATTTTTGGTAAATTATTGGTTAGACTTGGGTCCATTACCATTTGACCTTGTTTCATCTGTTGCAGACCAGACGCATGGGTACGGATCATATTGATCCCGATGAAAAATGCGGCTACAAACCAGAAAAATACGTACCACATACTGCCGACGAGGTCACCCACGCCAATCCAGACAAAGACTTCAAGGATTAAGCCAGCTAAAACAATAAGAAATAATTTCATAAAAATTAATCAAATCTCGATAAAATAAATAGGGTGCAATATTCAAGTGCTTAATCACGATCAAGCTTTTTTGATACGCTTATGTAACAATATGGGCATTATTCTATTTTTAAAGTCTTTATATGTCATTAATTATTGGTATCGATCCGGGTTCTCGCTTAACTGGCTACGGTATTATCGAAAAAGATGGGCAAAAATTGACTTTTGTGGATGCAGGAACCATTCGTACCGAAACTCCTGAAATGCCGGAACGTTTAAAACGAATTTTTGCAGGGGTGGAACGTATTGTTAAATTTCATGGCCCGACAGAAGCTGCAGTTGAACAAGTTTTTATGGCAGTCAATCCTGACTCTGCGTTAAAGCTTGGTCAAGCCCGTGGTGCTGCCATTGCTGCTTTGGTAAATCTGGATTTACAAGTCGCTGAATATACAGCACGACAAATTAAACAATCGGTAGTGGGTTATGGTGCAGCAGATAAAGAACAAGTTCAGATGATGGTGATGCGCATTTTAAATTTAAGCATTAAACCGCAACAGGATGCTGCCGATGCTTTAGCCGCTGCAATTTGTCATGCCCATGCTTCAGGCAGTATGAGTAAAATGGCGGTACTGAATGCCTTAGGTGGTATGGCACGCGGTCGTGGCCGTACCAGCAGAAGAAGATAACTAGAATATTTAAAGATACGGCGCGAAATCTTTACGCATTTCACCAATCGAGGGTTGCTTGGAATAAGTAAAAGTGACTCTTCGACCAAAGCTTCGCCTATTCTTTTTCTGATTGGGATCAATCCGGATCAAAACCAGTTCATCCGGTTCATTGCGATGGTTTATCTCGCAAATCATAATGGTTTGATTCCTTTCAATGACCTTATATTTCACGAATTCTTTTTGCACAATGTCCTTAAATGAGGTATTGCCTGAGCGACTTGAACTTTCACCACGTTGCGTGTAAATCACCATAACAATGCAAATTGCGATAACAATTGCCACAACCAGATATTTTTCCATCATTTCCCTCTTATATTTTTTATAAAAGTCATATTCACTACAAAATTGTAAATGCAATGAACTCCGATGCCTGCTCAAGTTCAATTTGAATGATCTTTGAAACCTCGGCACGTGATGGCCCCATATAACTACGTTCGATTATTGTATGGAGCTGATTTTCCGTACCAACAATAATGGCTTCAACTTTACCGCCAGCCAGATTTTTTACATAGCCTGTGAGTTCTAATTCTAAGGCTTGCTTCTCAAACCAGCGCCGGTAACCCACCCCTTGGACTTTGCCATGAATGATTAATTTAATCGCCTTATTCATCATGACTCCCATTGACCACATGATAAACCGCCTCATTCATATGATGGGCTTGCAGACCTCGTATCCCTTTTTTCGCTAACCAGTCCCCTGCCAAAGCATGTAAGGTGACAATTTCATGCAGATGAATTTGCTCTCCAAATTGTGCTTTTAAGCTGGCCACCATACCTGCCAGCACATCTCCCATACCGCCCGTTCCCATTCCTGCATTACCTTTCGTGCAAATCCAGAGTTGATCTTGCAAAATTAAGCTGCCAGAACCTTTAAGTACCCATTGTCCTGCGTATTTTTCTTGCAGTTGATGAATCGCTGCAATTCGATTATGTTCAATTTCTTTCACTGAACAGTTTAAAAGTTTTGCAGCTTCACCCGGATGCGGTGTCGCATAAGAATCCGCTTTTAATAATTCCGGATGCTCGGCCAAGAACCATAAAGCATCGGCATCGAGCACCACATGTAAATGTTCAGCTGTGTTGATCTTCGGGAACCATTTAAAAAATTGTTGTTCTGACCAAGTATCACGTCCTAGGCCCATACCAAAGCTGACGGCATCGACATGCTCTAATAATTGCTGAATCTCGGCTTTAGTCAAAGCATTGATATCACGTAGCATAATATTCGGTGAGCGTGCCAAAATAGCGGTGTGATGTTTTTCATGACAGACAATAGTAACTTTACCTGCACCTGCACTAAAAGCAGATTCGGCGGCCATCATCACCGCACCGCCCATATCGGCATGTCCACCAACCACAAGTACATGACCATAACTGCCCTTATGGCCAAATGCCTGACGCTCGGGCAATGAAATTGTATCAGGCGAGAGTTCGGCAATTGGACTGAGTTCTGCATCTGTCGGAATCAGGGAAATAACCTCAATCTGTCCTGCAAACTCTTTGCCTTGTCCGGTAAACAGTCCTGCTTTTAACCCCAAGGCTGAGAAAGTGTAATCGGCTTTAATTGCGCATGGTAGGGGCTGACCGCTATTGGCCTGTAAACCACTGGGAACATCAATCGCAATTTTCAAAGCGGATTGAGCATTAATACTTTGAATAATCTGCTGCCACTCTGGACTAAGTTCACGATTTAAACCGATGCCAAATAAAGCATCGATATAACAATCATATTTTTTTTGAAAATTAAAACCTGAATGAATTTTTATTTCAGCAGCGATAGCGTCTTGATAAGCCGTATACAAATCTTTAGAAGAACCCAATTCAGCGGCATAAATCTCGACCTTGAAACCCGCCTGTTTTAAATATTGAGCCGTTAAATATCCATCACCTGCATTATTTCCCTGTCCACAACACACTGCGATATTTTGTATTTTCTGATGCTGAAAAAGGGGAACCAGCCGCTGCGCAATCATCCACGCGACTTGCTGCATCAAGGCATAAGAACCGTTTTGCTTGGCAAACCAGCGTTGCTCCCATGCTTGAATACTTTGGCTCAAATAAACTGGGCTATGATAAACTGGCTGACGCATTGTTCTTCCCTTCTTATTAAATTATGGCAACCTCCACAACCTCACAGAAAATACCTTTAGATCAAACTGATCCTGAAGCACTAAAAGCGTGGATTAAAGCTCAAGCTTTGGCATTAGGTTTTAGCGATTGTGTCATCGCAAAACCGGATGCTCAAGCAGAATTGCCACGTTTTCAAGAATATTTAAAGCGTGGCTATCATGGTGATATGAAGTTTCTGGAAGAAAATTTAGAAAAACGTGCTGATCCCACTTTGCTGGTTCCCGGCACCAAAAGCATTATTTGCGTACGAATGAATTATTTGGTAGAAACCCCTAAACCGCGTTATGTCCCAGATGAGCCTAATGCCGCCATCATTGCACGCTATGCCCGTGGTCGCGATTACCATAAAACCATGCGCGGCCGCTTAAAAACTTTAGCCAGTATCATTCGTGAAAAGGTTGGAGATTTTGAATCCCGTCCTTTTGCTGACTCTGCGCCGGTATTTGAAAAATCTCTAGCAGAAAGTGCAGGTATGGGCTGGACCGGTAAACACACCTTATTGATTCATAAAAAATCAGGTTCCTTTTTTGTTTTAGGTGAACTTTTCACTTCGCTGGATTTACCCTTTGATTCGCCTGCAACCCAGCATTGCGGTTCTTGCACAGCCTGTATCGATATTTGTCCAACTCAGGCTATTGTTGAACCTTATATGTTGGATGCGCGTAAATGTATTGCTTATTTAACTATTGAATATAAAGGCATCATTGCTGAAGAATTACGTCGTGGCATTGGTAATCGTGTATTTGGCTGTGACGATTGTCAGTTGATTTGTCCATGGAATAGTTTTGCCAAGAAAGCCACGATTGACGATTTTAATCCCCGACATGGTTTAGATCAGATCAATTTACTGGATTTATGGCACTGGGATGAACCAACCTTTTTAGCCAACACTGAAGGCAGTCCAATACGTCGTACCGGTTATCAAAGTTTTATGCGAAATATTGCGATTGGCTTAGGAAATGCATCTTTTTCTAATCAAATTGTGGCAACTTTAAAACAAACTCGCGAATTACATGATGAGATTGTGCAAGTCCATATTGACTGGGCAATTCAGGAGCAGTTGGCTAAATCGAGTTAGGTTTTCCTTCCACTTCAAATCATTTTTCAGTTTTTTTATTTTTCAGATATAAGCAAAGTTTTATCTCTATAAAAAAAATAGCATCCATTTCAAAACAAACTAAAAAATCTCATTAAAAACTTTGCGATTATCTTAAGAGAAATAAGACTTACTTTGTAACTAAATATACAATCTTATAATAGGCTATATTGACTAAAAATAATCGATAGATACTATGAAATTTGGCTTTTTATGCCTTTAGATTTAGTTTAAATTAGGTATGATAAATAATAAATAATGATGATTATGGATTTTCGCCAATGAATGTACGTAATGACTGGACACGTGAAGAAATTCAGGCTTTGTATAGTCAGCCTTTTTTGGATTTAGTTTTTGAAGCACAACGCATTCATCGTGAAAACTTTGATCCAAATACAATTCAAGTCAGCACATTACTTTCAATTAAAACCGGTAAATGTCCTGAAGATTGTAAATATTGCTCACAGTCAGCACGTTATGACTCAAAACTTGAAGCTGAAAAACGTATTGCTGTCGATAAAGTGATTCAAGAAGCCAAAGAAGCACTTGCTTCAGGTTCTTCACGTTTCTGCATGGGTGCTGCATGGCGTAATCCACATGAACGCGACATGCCGTATGTATTGGAAATGGTTAGTGAAGTGAAAGCACTGGGCTTGGAAACCTGCATGACGTTAGGCATGCTCAATCAATCGCAAGCCGAACGCCTGAGTGAGGCGGGGTTAGACTATTATAATCATAACCTCGACACCTCTCGCGAATATTATCCCAATGTGATTACCACCCGCTCTTATGATGATCGTTTAAATACTTTGGATCATGTCCGTCAAGCAGGTATGAAAGTCTGTAGTGGTGGAATTGTCGGCTTAGGTGAAGACAGTAAAGATCGGATTGGTCTTTTGTACGAACTCGCAACCTTACCCCTTCATCCTGAATCTGTACCTATCAACATGCTTGTTCCTATTGAAGGTACACCACTTGCAGAGGTAGAGAAACTCGACATCACCGAATGGATTCGTACTATCGCGGTTGCGCGAATCATTATGCCTAAAAGCTATATTCGTCTTTCTGCTGGGCGTGAGTCTCTATCAGATGCGGATCAGGCCTTGGCTTTCATGGCAGGTGCCAATTCTCTTTTCTCTGGGGAAAAACTTTTGACTACTCCAAATGCTGGCGAAGGTAAAGACAGACAATTATTTGATAAGTTGGGCTTGGTTGCAGAAAAGGCCAAACCGACGGTTAAAGAGTTATCTGTAGATGCAATGGCGAGTTAAATGATTCATTTCTATTGTTAATAAAAAAGCCCTCTTTGAGTAATGCCAGTCTATTAAGAAATTGACTGGCATTTTTTATTTTTGAACTCATCATGTTTTTGATACACGGAAACGTCATTCGCAACTGTTTGAGGCAGGATTACATTAATAAGCTAATGTTTCTGCAACTGATTTGCTATCCAGTAGTAGTGGACGAGTTTTGCGAATGACGAATGCTTTTGGTTCTTTTGGCTAAACAAAAGAACTGACGAACCTCAAATATTTGATTTAAAAAAATAAGACTCCGCTATGAATAACCTAAAAGCTAAGGAGTTTATGGTCAAACCCCTTAACTGATCAGCATTACCTTAGTGGTCTTTTTTTCTGGGAAAAATTATTCTGCAAAGTTATGTGCCGTAATTAAAATACCATAACTGCTGTTTAAATAATCCCCTACTCGAATAATATCGGTACCATTGGCATGATACACGACTAATTCTTTAGAAATCGTATCATAGGTGAATGAATCAAAACTGTCTTGATGATGACATAACCACATTAATGTATCTTCCAGATGCTCATTCACAATATAAGTTTTTGCTTTAAAATCTTTGTTCATTGGCCTTAGCCTTACCTAAGTAAAAATTTTTACTTATCCATTATTACTAATTTTGCGCTAGAAACAAAGAAGTGAGCTAAAGCTCACTTCTTTGTTAGAAATAGAATTCAATTAAAGTGGCTTATTAACCCCACACTTCCTACATTCCTTATGATTTTCCCCAATTTCCTCCATGTGCTCATACTCATACACATGTAAACAAAATAATTTCATAAGTAATTGAAGCATTTTCTAAACTCCCTTTTGCTTGTTTTTAAAATTCAGTTTTTTTAAATACATTTCATCCTGAAACAACCGTGTGATTAAAAAACCATCACCACTACTTATTACCATATTTTTGAGATAATTCAAATAACTTAGCAACAATTTTTAGAGCAAATTACAAAATTAAAACTGATCTCGACACGGCAGGAGAATCAAAAAATCTATTAAAATTATAGTAGTATTTCATCAGCTGTAATAAATCTTGTTATTCAATAAGTAAAAAATTAAATAAAAATAAAGTATAGACACAATAATTTTTTTAAAGAAAAAGAATTTACATCAATTAATTATGAAGAATTAATCAAATCATTCAATATATTGCCACTAAAGCTAAATTTAACTTCAAGACTAATTTATAGACATGAAATAGAGGAAAATTTTCTGATTTTTTAAATAAATGTTAGAACAGTAAATTTCATAAGGTATTAAAATGCTCTTTAGTCCATTCTTGATTTCATCCTAGTCATCATTTGATGAAACTTAGGATTTGAACGGATTAAACTTTGATATTTTGCCAGTTCTTCATAACAGAACTGCAGTTTTTAGTTTGTATATACTCTCGTATAATTAAATCACTAATAAAAAAAGAAAAATCTCACTAAATTGGTTAATATTTAGGAGAAGTTTGCGGAACATTTGTTTCTCTATTTTGATTATTTTTGAGAAATAAAGTGCTCTACTGTTCTTTCGATAGGCAATAAAAAAGCCCAACATTAAATTGGGCCTATACTCTACTCTTCGACTTCTATGGGATCTCCGTCCTCCGGACGGATATGACGTACCCCATCATCTGCTGGATCAACACTCGAACCATCTTTCGTAATAGTGTTGTACATCTCATCCTCTTTCTTATCATCGATAAATTCTTCATCTTCGAAATCTTGAGGTTCACTATCATCTTCGAAATCTAAAGGCTTTTCTTCATCTATCATGGCGATCCATCACTTATTCAAACAAGAAAGTATTATGCTCAAACATTCGATAAAATTATTCAATACCCAACAATCATCCTTTGTGTAACTAACTCTTAAATATTAGGCGTATCTACGTAAGATTTAATTTATGCCCATCATGTTATAAGTATTACAAATAAAAAAGAAAAACCCAAATAATAATAGATCCTTAGTAAGGTTTTATGTGGCGTAAACCACCCGTCTAGTGAGACAATCATTTAATTACTCATGTTTACCACATTTACGACATTCTTGTGTATATCCATGCTGATGATGGTAATCAAATTCATAAGCATGTAAGCAAAATAGTTTTCGGAAGAATTGGAGCATTTACTTCTCCTTGATTTCAGACAAAAAAATACCTCCTGCTAAGGAGGTTAAAATTTAAAATCAGAAACTACAGCGATAGATTCTAAATACATATTCTATATAAACTTGATTTTTAATCATTGGCAAAAAATTACTTTAAAATTCAATTTAATAATTAATAAAAAATTTACAATTTCAATTCGCACTAATATCCGAAATTTTGGTTCTTAAGAGCCTCTTCTGCCTCTTTTATAACTCGTTGAATATCTTCTCTCTTCTGCCTTTGTGCCTGAACATATACTGATATCATGAGGCATAAAGATCCCATCATTAATATTCCGAGCAAAATTGCTAGTCTTCTATTTTGCATATCATTGATATTATAGTTAAGTAGACTTATCAATTTACTTTTTTATTATTACGTTTCAATGATGGAATATACCAAAAATTAAATTTATATTTTTGAAAAAATTGAATTAAAACCTATAAAATTTATTTAGTTAATTTAATCCTTACTAATTTTTTGTAATGAAATTTATACTTCGTAAAAAAGAAATAACTTTTACAAGAATAAATAAAAAGCCTACTTAATTCTCTCTAATTAAGTAGGCTTTTCAATTCACAGGTTTCTTATTGTTGTTTTTAAGTTCTTGGAATAACAATAATATACCTTCAAAAACATCGAAAAAAGTATAGAAAATACAACTTTTATGTTTGAAGATGTTTAGCTTAAGTTACTTTTCTTAACTAATGTTTATATTCCAACCCTTTAATGATTGATTAATAATCAGCAATTAATGACCATCTAATTTGGTCAGCGGAGTAAGATTGCACATATTTTTTCACTCCTCATTTTATCTTACTTTTTTGCTGATGAAAAAAGCCAACTTATCGAAATAGCTATGCGGTCTAATTTTATCAATTTATTTTTTCTTTTTTACTAGATCATCTTCTATTTCTCTGCAGTGATTACAAGGTAGCATCTTACATAGTGCTTACATGGATTCAGACATTAAAAAACCCCTTACGATTAGTACACGTAAGGGGTTGATTTATTTGGTGGGCCCAGACAGACTTGAACTGTCGACCAACGGATTATGAGTTCTTACTTCACTATATTTATTAGCGTTTATTAGAGTTGCTATATTGCTTTAATTTAATGATATACATAGAATTATAAAAATACCCAATCTATTTTGAGTTGATAATAAAATCTTAAAATTGATTCTATCTGCTACCTATTTGCTACCTTTTTTATGACAACTACAATATTTAAATTTACAACAACTCGACTTGCACAATGCACCTGCCCTTCTGAAAAGGATTATGTGATTTATTGGGATGAATTAGTGAAAGGATTAGGCTTAAAAACTTACATCTCTACTAAAAAATCATTCCTATTTCAGTCTCGTTTAGGTGGTAAAGTCATCAAAATAAGTATTGGTTCATTTCCAAGTTGCACGATTGATCAAGCACGCCAAAAGGCTAAGGAACTTGATGTAATGTGTCTAAATGGGATTGATCCACGCCTAGAAAAAAAGAAGTTAATTGCTAAGAATGAGCATGAGGCTAGGGAGAATAAACGCAAAAAATTAATATTCAACGATATTTGGGAAGCATATCTTATTGCAAACAAATCACGATGGAGAGAGCGAACTTATAATGATCATATTCGTTTAGCATCTGGTAATAAAGAAATCAAAATTGGTAAGCGTTCAACTTTATCCAAACCACAGCCTATTTACGCTCTTTTAAATATCCCTGTTAGTGAATTAAATGCCATCACGTTAAAGCAATGGTTAGATGAAGAAAATTCTATTCGTCCTACCTCCGCTTCACTTTCATTTCGCTTAGTTAGAGCATGTTTAAATTGGTCAGAAGAGCAGATTTTATTTGCTGGATTATTACCAGATAAATCCATTCACGCGAAAATAGTTAAACAATCTGTCGCGTCCATCAAAGCTAAGAAAGATAGCCTACAAAAGGAACAGTTACCGTCATTTTTCAAAGCAGTACTAGCTCTTGATAACCCTTACATGACTGCTTATATTCTTATAACTTTAATAACAGGTGCACGCCGTAACGAGATTGCAAAACTTAAATGGAAAGATATTGATTTTAAATGGAATACTATGCACATCTCAGATAAGATCGATGATGATGGTCGTACTATTCCACTTACTCCTTATGTCAAAAGTTTACTCACTGCATTGCATCGACATAATGATTATGTTTTCTATTCTGAGAGGTCATCCACGACCTATATAGTTGAGCCAACTAAAAGCCTTAAACTAGCAGCAAGGAATGCAGGTCTTGACGATTTATCTATTCATGGCTTACGGCGTTCATTCAAGACATTATCCGAATGGATTTCGCTGCCTAGCGGCATTACTGCCCAGATTACTGGTCATAAACCTAGTGGCACAGAGGAAAAACACTATACTGTAAGACCTATAGACTTACTCAGGAAATGGCATATTGAGTATGAAAACTGGATTCTTTCTCAAGCCAAAATTACCTTATAATATTTTAATCTTTAAAGAAGGGCTCAGATGGGTCTTTATTCTAATAAATTAATACAATGATGAATAGACCTCTTGCGAAAGTAAAAACCACCTCAATATAAATTTCATGAGATATCAGAAATTAAATCGTTTTTCAGATTCTGAATTCAAACGCTTGGTTGGCG
>Ga0308157_10001055_pt1 | contig 65653 bp, 66 predicted proteins | sample PhyBR1_FD_201035 | JGI IMG/M metagenome (GOLD analysis project Ga0308157, IMG submission 201035) | Phyllosphere microbial communities from UC Gill Tract Community Farm, Albany, California, United States - DLSLB.R1 | ecosystem: Host-associated > Plants > Phyllosphere > Unclassified | place: USA... | reverse complement strand
ATCACTAAAATTGGTCGCGTTCGAGGTGAAGTTTGTTGACATTATCTGCTTTCCTTAGCCGTGCTGACTATCATTGATTCCATTGAAACGGCAATCGACACAAAATACTCAATGCCAATCCAGTCAATTCCCGTCCCTACGTCTGAGCAACCTACGCTGCTAATAACTTAAGAGTAGCTTTCTATTCAAACGAAGCACAAGAGATAACAATTAAATAACCATTTGATTCTGATAAATAGACAACAACGTAAAAATCCTATGCTTCAATTTTGGACGAATTTACCTCAAGCATTAGGTGCAATGCATATTCGCTTGGTCAATCAGCCTTACGAAAATACATTGACATGACAGCTTGAGCGGTTATTATTATTTAGGAATGTTGCCGTCTAGCTATGGAAAAATCTCGTTGATGTGGCCTATAGCCATTAAGTTTTACTGATTGCTTCAAATGCATAACCACTGCGGCTCTTTTGCCCGCTGACAGTGGGCTAGCAAACAACCAAAATACCTGCATTATCATGGACAGGTACGCTTGTTGCGTCTACAGAAATATGCCAAGGACCTCAGGCCTATTTGTACAAAGTTTGCTGCCTAAATATCTCTTATCTCTTAACATCCCTATTTAACTCAGACAAAAAACCAGCAGCAGGGGCTAGCATAAGGTATCTCAAAAATCACAGGATAAATTAAGATTAAGTCAACTTTGGGCAAAACTCTTAGCTCAGTCAATAAAATTAGTCTGTTGCTATAAGAATAGGCTGAAACTTTCAATTCTTTTTTGATAAAAATTTTCTCAATAGGCCCGAATCAATTTTTCTTAGAGATTTTAGTGCCCTCAGGAACGTTTTGTTTCGTCTTCAAATTGCTGGGATTTTTACTTCATCAAAAACAGTCCTATTCCTATAGGCAAAATTGATACTACGTGCCAAAATCCCTCTGTCTTTTCGAAACAAACATTATTCAGTTTCCATAAAAATATTCCAAAACTTTAAATCTAAAGAGCTGATTGAATGATCTCAAGTAAATCCTATTTGAATAAAAATAGGGCTGTATCGAAGATGAAATACAGATGTTCTCTGTGAGCGTTTCAAAGATAGCGCAACTCGAAGTTCGAAAATCTAATGAACTTACAAACTAATTTGAGCAAAGTGGAAAATGCTCGGCAAGCATTTTTTGCTTCATCTCAAGGAAACGGGAGTGTTAACAATGAATGGTTTTTTATCTAAAATTAGGCCACTAAGCGAACCTTTACGGAATGATAACAGCCAATACTCCAGACGCCATTATGGAAATAGTATAGAGATTACGAGGCCATTAATTAAATTGAGAACGGCTAGTTGCTCTCATAATTCCATCAATCTCGAATGGATCGCTCCAGACAGCCATAGTAAAGTAACATCATATAGGCTACGAAGAATGACTATTAACTCAAGATGTCCTGGCGCTATTAAAGCGGAGCAGGCTTGGTTTTGTATTTCACCGTCATCGCTAGGCTGGATTGACAATACTGTATCTCATAGTACGCTATATCAGTATGATCTGTTTTTGACCAACACGGACGGTAAGCTGTCTTCTACAGGAGGAACTCTCATACAATCAACCATATCTAGGAATTCAACTCCCTATGAACAAAAAAACGCTCCCTACCTCAAGCTACACGACGTAACGGACAAGTACGTACAGCTCCAAATATCTATTGGCGAGGCGTCCTATATTGAAGTATATCGTTCTGATGATGAGTTTTCTTATCCTATCGCTTATTACGAATTGAGTGCTTTTAATAATGGGCCCCAAACGTTGACCGATTTTGACGTATTACCCGGTGTAGCATATAGCTATTGTGCAATTGCTAGAACCTCGTATGGTGTGCCGACTTCTAGCATGTCTGATGTTGATGTTAAAATTCCATGCGGAGGACTATACCATTTCAAGCGATTTTTCAGGCAAAAAATAAGAATTGGATAGTGTGATTATATTTAGTTGTGTGATTCATAGACATAGTTTCACTATAATTGGCGGATATGGAACGAGAAATCCAGCAACGTCTGCACTCTACGAAACGTCAGGAAATGCCGGTTTCGTCTGCCGCACGCTGTGGCATTTCTCGTCCAACGCTACGCAAATGGTGGCGCCGATGACTTGCAAAGTCAAAGTCGACGTCCTGTCCATTCACGCCAGCTCAAAACAAGCGCGCCGCCAGTCAGTTTGATTATAGAACTGCGAGCCTCTCGCAATTGAGGAGTTAGGCGTCTTCAAAGTGAATGGAAGCGTTTGCATTCAATCTCATGGGGCGTTGCGACTATCCACAAAATCCTTCATCAAAATAACGTCAAACTTGTGGTGAAATTTCGGAGGAGAACTGATTACGTTCGATACCAACGACCAATACCTAGAGACCGGGGCCAAATGGATACATGTAAAATTGGACCTAATTTGAATCAATACACTTCAGTCTATGATTGTTTTAAGACTTTACAGTCGACGAACTGCTGCAAATACCTTGGACTTTATCAATTGTGTCATCGAAGAAATGTCCTTCCCGATTCAACGGCTTCAAACTGACCATGGTCGAGAATTCTTCGCAATCAAAGTTTAAAAGGGCCTGGAATCAAATCTCGCCCTAATAAATCTGCCTCTCCGCCCCTAAATGGGAAAGTGGAACGGTCTCAGAAAACTGACAAAGCAGAGTTTTATGCGACCATTGACAATGCGATAAATACTCTGGACAAATTACTTGCCGAGTGGCAGCACTATTACAACCGAGAACTCCCGCATAGTGCTCATAGTGGAAAAACACCAATGGCACGGTACTTCGACCTAGCTGAGCAGACTCCATATTCTGACGCTATTCAATTAGAGTACCAATCCAAAAAAGAACGTATACAGGAACAAAACTATAGGCTCAATCTCAATTGTAAAGGGTCGGCGAAGTCACCTTGCAAGGTCTTATCAAGGCTGACAGGATAGTGTCCACTTAACGATAAGCGGACACTATGACAGACGAATTAATTCCTATTAAGCATACCCGGCGTGCATATTCAACTGCGATCAAGGCCGAAAAGGTTGTTGCAAGCCAGCAACCTGGGGTTTCGGTGGCAGGTCTGGCATTGGCGCACGGCCTAAATACTAATTTGTTGCGTCGCTGGATCCGTCAATATGAACACGCAAGTTCTTCGAACTACACGAATCGGGTAAAAGCAATATCGCGGAACATGCCATCGGCCAGCTGTATGAAACCGAAGCTCAGCCTCAGAATATGAGCCCGTGAAGCACGACAACACTTGCGTGAGCAACAGACCCGACCGATTGCCCAGGCTCTGCATGCTTGGATGCAGGCACACCGCCTCACAAGGTGCCCGATGGCTCAGCCACAGCCAAAACGCTGGACGGCACTGACGCGTTACCTTGACGATGGGCAGTTGCCGATCGTCAATAATCATTTCGAACAGCTGATTCGGCCCATTTGGGCTGGACGCAATCATTGGCTGTTCACCGGGTCGTTACGCGCTGGCAAACGCGCGGCTGCCATCATAACGCTCGTGCAATCGCCGCGCCTGAACGGGCATGATCCCTATGCGTACCTGAAAGACATGCTCACACGCCTGCCCTATCTATCCCCCTCGCACTTTCGATCAACTTAGCGAGGAACTGGAAGTAATTAGACTGGCTTAATAATTTATATATTCTGCGGATCGCACCAAGGTTTTCCCGCTCCGCTGATTTTTTTGAATGTATTGAAATCGTTTTGATAAACGAAACAGCAACAGCAGTCTCCTATTCAACATCACTCCAAATATCATTGGAAAAATCACAAGCAAAAATTACTGAAGGTTGTCAAGACACCGAAAATTAATCAATTACTAGTATTGTGTCTAAATCAGTTCTTTAGAATTGATATTCAATACAACAATCAAGTGCTTCAGGATTAAGGTTTCTTACTAAGTATGTCCCGTTGAAAAAGGCTCATACGTAAAGCGTCATGGTATGACCCATTGCTAAAAAACTCTTCAGGCATAATGCCTTCTGTTTTGAACCCGCATTTTTCGTATATATGCACTGCGGTCTCATTGTCAACATCGACAACCAAATATAGTTTATGTAAATTTAGTACTTTGAAGGCATAGTTGACGGCAAGCTCAGTTGCTTCTGTGGCATAGCCCCGTCCTTGCCAGTTTGGTGCTACGATGATTTGAAATTCACCGCGACGATGAATGTGATTTATCTCAACTAACTCAACTAGACCAACGGATTCACCTTCTAGATTTTCGCATATGAAGCGTCTCTCTCGTTGGTCATGTACATGCTGATCGTACAACTGAGTCAATTCGGTAAAGGTCTCAAACGGCTCTTCAAACCAATAGCGCATTATTTTTGCATCATTATTAACGCTATGTACAAACCGCAGGTCATTTTTTTCCATTGGCCTTAATGTAAGTTTTCCTGATCTTTGTATTGTCATTTTAAGTATTTATGCAGAATTTATCTTTGATATAACTTATTTATTAAAAATATCATCGTGTACTTAGACTTAATCATAGGTCACCGTGGGAACTTAAATATACTTTGCATTGTATAGTTCATCGTTTCTTGAGCACATACTTGCATGAACGACATACAAAGAATGGGGTATGCTTTGCTTATGGCCCATACTTGGGTAGATCACGGCGATTGCGCAGATCTCTATTGAGTTTTGCATTAATAAACCATTTCATTGCTCCCTACACTTGCGTCTGCGGATATATTGCTACATTTTCGCAAATCGTCTATGTAAGTTTTATGCAATAAAACAGCTGTCTGTTCGATTTATCTCATTGCTGAGCGACGCGCCTAGCGTTGAATCTCAGTCTCTCCTTAAACCGACTCACTGTTATCTAACGGGCTTTAGTTCTAGATATAGGAATGTAGCGGCTAGTTTATGGGATACTCTATTGGGCCTATAATTTGTTGGAGAGTATGCGGTAAGTGCTTTCCTATCTCAATAAGATTGTTTAATATTCAATCAGTATTAATAGCTTCAAATTTTCAGCATTCCAATAATTCCACGCTTAGCTTTCAGAACGGATTTATATTGGATATAGTTTCTTTTCTTGAGCAAACTTGCCGTATAGGCAATGAAATTATGCCTCCGAACAAACTGCATGCTCGATAGGAACGGGACTAAAATAGTCTGAATAAATCCTTATTCTAAATAAAAGTTGCATATTAGCAACAAAATTTGTTTCGTTGAATAATTAAAATTGCATGTGAAATAGAAGTATGGCTCTAGTTTGTTATTTAAAATGCGACCACACAGAACGAGATGTAAGTGATTTTGGCATAAATATTATTTAAAATACCTGTAACTAATGGGATATAACATGCCTCCGTGCACGTCAAAGAAAATTCGTATTGCCCTACTCGACGATCACGCAGTAGTGCGTTTCGGTCTATCAGCTCGGCTCAATGCAGAAAGCGACTTCGAAGTTGTAGGCATATATGAAAATGGTGCTTCTCTCATTGAAGGTTTAAGGCTTGAACCGGCCGAAATTTTAGCGATTGATTTTTGTTTAGGTCCTACAGATATCGATGGTATTTCATTAATTCGCGCTTTGCATGTTAAGTTTCCAGAGAGCAAAATACTGGTTGTCTCATCACATTATGACGTAGCAACGGTGGCTTTAGCGCTAAAGGTTGGTGCTCTGGGGTTCGTAGGAAAGGAACAGAGTTTGGCCAAAGTGGTCAGTGCTATTCGCACAGTCGCTTCCGGGGCAATTTACCTTGATTCAGAAATGTCGATGAAATTGCGAAATACTTCGGCGCATCGAACAAAATATCCTACCCAAGAATGTAAATTATCTATGAATTCCACTGGCTTATCCGCTAGAGAACGTGAAGTTATACGATGCTTCCTCGATGGTTTGACAATTACTGAGATTGCAGAGAAATTTGGGCGTAGCGTCAAGACTATCAGCACACAAAAATCTACGGCCTTTCGAAAATTGGGTATCACATCAGATAACGGGTTATTCAAAATAAAGCAATATCTTGGCGATTTATGATAGCGAAGGATTTTATACGCATAACTTGCGCCTTGATGGCTAGTAGTTTGCTTATAACTAATGTTGCGTCGCAACCGGTTGCGACTAGTAATCTCAATCTCACTACAGAAGAGTGGGATTGGATTGTAAAAAATCCGAAAGTACGTGTCGCAATTGATTCAAACTGGAGACCAATAGCATATTTGTCTAATGGCCGGGCTCACGGATTGACATCCTCTTATCTCAAAACAATATCGCATAAAAGCGGACTTGGATTTGAACTAGTTTCAGTTTCCGGGGGAGATGACATCGCAAACAAATTGACTAATAGTCAGATAGATATCCTTCCTGCAACGCTACGGAGTTTAGTTATCGGAGAGATAGCTCAAAGCGTAGATTTTACTAGACCTTATTATGTAGGTGGCTCAGTTGTAATATCGCGTGATAACGGAAAAGCAATTTTTTCTCTGGAGGATTTAAATGGCAAAAGCGTTGCTGTAAAAAACGGAAGCGGATATCAAGTAGTTTTGGAAAAAAAATACCCAGATATACAACTCATTAAGACAAATACTGTCGAAGAGACGTTAACGGCAGTGCTTCAGAACAAGGCAGATGTAGCACTAGGATTCGATGCTGCTATGTTGCCATTTTTGCGGAGAAAATATGCCTCAGTTTTATACGTATCAGGGGTAATAAGTACTTTACCAGGCGACTTGGCTATGGGCGTGCATAAAGATTTACCTCTGCTTCATTCAATAATAAATAAATCCCTGGCTTCCATTACTGCTAAGGAGTCTGACAATTTAGATGCAGAGTGGCTTTCAGGGATTGATTACGGTATGCCTTCCGTGGACGTTATGTTGCATTTTTACGGTACCCAACTTTCCATGATTTTAGGCGCAATATTAATTATTACAATTTTTGCGTACCGGGCACATGTCGATAGACGTAGAGCCACACAAAGCGAGCGAACAAAATCTATGTTCTTGGCAGTGATGAGCCACGAGATACGCTCACCGATGCATGCTGTGCTTGCTTCGATTGAATTACTTCAAGGTACAGGTTTGAATAAGCAACAGAAAAAACTATCTGATTTAGCTAGTAGCGGGGCTAGAACGCTTTTGAGACTTCTCGACGAAGTACTGGATATTTCAAAGCTCCAAGCAGGTCAACTCGAGTTAGATCTTGCGAGTGAGGACATCGTAGAAGTGGTGCGAAGAACTCTTGATTTGCAACAAATTAATGCACAAGCCAAAGGCATATCTCTGGTCCTGGAGAAAAAAGCGGATTTCTCCTCTCATCTTCTCATTGATGCTTCCCGTGTGACACAGATAATGCATAATTTAGTCTCAAATGCTATCAAATTTACCAACCGAGGGGGAGTTACCGTATCAATGGATTTAGGCTGTCCCGATGACTCGAATAAAGAATCCAGCAGTAATGTTAGCAAGACCATACAAGTAATAGTAAGGGACACAGGAGTCGGAATCGAACTTGAACAACAAGCCAAATTATTTCGGCCCTATGCTCAGGCTGACAAATCGACCAGTCGTTTGTTTGGAGGAACGGGACTCGGATTGGTTATTTGTCGGGAATTGGTTACGTTGATGAACGGCACTATCTCCATAGAAAGTAAAGTAGGCATCGGTACTACCGTAATAGTTCAATGGCCTGTCTCTTTAACCACCACTAGTAACACGCTTAGAGATCATCCATTAGTGCGAGTTACGAGCATGCCACCAAACATTAACACTCAACAGCCAAATATTTTACTAGTTGAAGATACGGCAGTAAATGCGGCCGTCATCGTTGCTCAACTTAATGAACTTGGTTGTAGGGCGGACAGAGCTGAAAACGGTGAGGAAGCGATAGACCTACTTACTGATAATCGATACGACTTGATTTTGATGGATTGTGATTTACCACAAATAAACGGATATGATACGACCCGGAAATGGAGGACTATCGAAGCCAATAAGAAATTGAAACCTATACCCATCTTAGCTTTATCAGCCTCAGTTGAATTTGGACATACTGAACGGTGTTTTGAGTCTGGAATGGATGGCACGCTCAAGAAGCCAATTATGCTCAATACACTGCGTGATGCGATTGATGTTTGGTGTGAAAGGGGGAGCTCCAGCGTGGCCCCTGCAGTAAACCTAACCGCGATCGAACTTGTGGGGCCATGCTCGTCCGGTGTATATGATGCTGATATGCGTGCTCTTGTATTGGCGTTACAGCAGAATGATAGAACGAAAGCCATACATTATTCCCATCGTTTAGTGGGAGCGGCTCTAACATTAAATAACGAGAATCTAGCTAGATCGGCTCACGTGCTTGAAAGGTATTTACGTGACGGAAGTGAATTAGAGTCTGCAGAAGTAAGGGATGCGCATCATAATTTAATCCAGGATTCTAGATAGCTCAATGCGCTAATCGCACGTCATGAGAATACGGGCTAAATCTGCTTAGATTGCTTAAGAAAACTCAAATTAGCAGATAAGTTCAGCCATTACGCAAGTTCCCAATGCCCCACAATAGTACCACCAAACCTATCGTTTATTCTTGCAGTGTGATGGTCGAAAACTCTGGTCCACTGCCCGCTTTTATTAGCCAATCTGAATGAAACAGCATTGTTATCAAAAACTCTATGCCGTTTATCCGAAAACCGATTTTTCAATACAAGCCTATCATCTGGATGAACATGTTTGAGAATTTCCTTAACGGTGTCAAAGCGCAAACCCTCTTGTCCAAGTCCAATACGAGGTGGCCTGTCCCATTCTATCTTTCCTGATTGAATTTGAATGCGATAGTACATGAACTGCGTGGATGGAGATCCATAGTTTTCAGTAATCTTTGTTGATAAAACATTGATTTTAAAGAGAGCGACAAGCAATGCGCTGGCTATTAGATAGGACTGCACTAATAATAAAGACCCATTTTGGCGTAACGAAGAGAAAGAAAAAGGCCCGCGTTCTAGAAACGTATTATATAGTGCTACCATGCAAAGGCAAAACAAAGCAATGGTGCCTAATCGTGCGCCGCTTAAAACTATAGTTGCGATTAGCAAAACAATAGGAGTAGCAAACAAAGTTAGCTGCGCTAGTATATCCCAGGTAGTTTCCAGTGTATGGATATCTGCTCTCGCAGTTGAGAAAATATACGATGCGCTGCCGCAAAGCAAAATAATTGTGCCTACTCCTGCGTACTGAGTGCGTACGAAAGATATTTTAGGTGCTTGGCTATCAAAATCTGTCAAAATAGGTGTCAATAATATTATCCCAGTGACATTAGAGATCCACCACACAATTGCCGTTTCTTTGAACGGTACGCCATCAAAAAATTTCAGCCAGGCTGTGCCTATGATTGCAGCAAATAGACTAATAATTAACGTAAGCAATATCCAGCGAATCAAAAAGCTTAAATTATTTGGCCATTGCCTTCGACTTTTTACAAGAAAGGCGATAGTTATACCAGAAGCGATGGTTGTAATTGCGACCGTTTGCGAGACAAACAGGTTACGTTCTGACTGAATATCAAGGATAATATGAGAAGCTAGGAATACAAGCGTTAATAGGGGCCAATGCCGATATGTTGTTCTCAAATATGCGGAAACGACAATGCCAGCTGGCAACCATACCAAGCCCCAATAACCGATGGGCTCATCCAATTTGAAAGAAATATAAGCTGATGCATAATATAGTACTGACCATATTAGCATTAGCCCGGTAAACCATAAGCGGCTCAAAATACCCCGGAGAATATCACGGATAGGGTGTGTAGGATACATATGAAATTCATATTAATTACGCACGTGCAAGTGCTCAAGACGATTATCTCTCGAATATACAATGCGGGATTTTTCTTGAGGGAATGCAATTATCCATTGAATTCCAAATATTTAATTTGTCCTAGTGGATGAGGGTTGTCGATTAAATTCAAAATTCTTAACCCTTGATTACAAAATAAACCTGATTCTGCAGAAATCCAGGATAGAGCTAATGTCAATTTTAACTTTTACGCGCTAATCTTTTTTATCTATAATTGGCTCGATTAGATTAACCAATTAAACCTATGCAATTTGTGCACATGCTCTACATTTATTATGTAGTACAGAATGGCCGACCATGCTCCATGATAATGTGCTTCTAAATATGAATATATTGAGGCCTGGATGTGCAGGATTGCAGCTGAGACTTGAATTTTGGCGGGATCTAATTATAACAATTAAGAATGATTAAAAAAAAGAATAAGCTTTGGGAAACAGCCTTTTCACATCACATACACAAGAAATTGTACCTTAAATGTTAAGGTTGCATTTTGTGCATAATATGGCGGGGAAGGAAACCGCCCTGCATGAGCAACTCTACTAACCAGCCGACCACCGCAGAAGGAGGATCAACAACGTCAAAGCGCAGGCTATCAGGTCGATTATGGCACAAATTGCATTATTCGGGCATCCCCATTCCATGGAGAAACTCAGCTACGCTATGCATAGAGCGAGCCTGTTAAGGTACAAAAGCACTCATTGAGTTCGAATAATGCATTCCGTGCAACTCGATTATTCGTCCCTTTATTGTTCACCGCGGTGGTGTTTTTGATCTCTATAATATTTCAAAATCTAACGAAAATGTGACCCGCTATCTGTTATTAAATAGCGGGTCTACAGTTATATCAAATTTATAAGATCATGCGACCTTGCGAATCACTATATTTTCTCTAGACACCCAATAAGTATAGGTTCGTAGTACGGTCAACTCCAGCGTTGATTGATTCTTAGCATTGATCATGCTGCTTGGCACTATGGCATGGCCATCGGTCCAGCGCATCGCGGTGCCGCGAACCAGCTGGCTTGGGTTCATGCCTTGGATTGTTGGATCTTGAAGATCCAATTCGCAGCGACCTTCGGCCTGGACAATTGCAATGCCAGCCAGGCCCACACCGATCTTGCGGATATCGCGGCGAGCGTGCTCGGTCACATCACGTACCGTTGCGGAGCGCGACCGGATATGTACATCGCCGACGCCGGCGGGTAGCTCGAAGCGGTACACGCCCTCCTTGGCAAAGGGCGGTGTGGACTCAATGATCTGACCATTTACTTCGATGTACAAGTCGGCATCGTTGGTGCGGCTGACGTCAGTCATGGCTTCAGCGCGCGCAAGCAATTGCTTGCGAATCGCTTCAACTACGGGACCTTGTTGAGCCACCTTAATGCCTTCGAGCTGCGGACGACCTTCCGCGGGGCCAAAGTCTGGGCGCATAGCTACTTCGTCGGCGTTCTGGAACATGCTACGGTTGCCAGTGTCTACATAGGACTCGGCAGGCACGCCTTCGGCTAGGATAATGTCAAATTGGTTCAATTCTACGTGAAAGTATTCGAATACCTTGGTGTGAAACTGCTGCAAAATGGTTTGTCCATTGACCAACATCATAGCCGGAACCAGAGTACCGTCAAAGAAGACGTGATGGCCTGGAGATAAGGTCAGGTCCCGGTGCGGCACGTTTTGGGCAATGGCATCCTTTTTGAATAAAATAGGGAAGGCGCGAACCGCATCCTTGGCGGGAATCCTGCTTTTGTACAAGGTACGGTGCCCCAGCCATTTAACGGTAGCCACACCGCCACTGGCGGTCAACACCTTGTCGCCGGCTTTCAGGGTCTCGACCTTGACTTCCCCTTCTGGGGTGGCAATGTGCGTGCCTTTGAGATAGCAGGCATAAGTCAACGTACCGCCATTGAAAGACACTTTAGACAGATCATACCCACTAGCATCGAAGCGTCCGACGATATTACCGTCTGCATCACGAAATACCAGATAATTGCCCTCGACCGCCCCTTGGGTGGCACCAATGATTTGGATTTGATCTCCGGCAGACAGTCCCGTGATTTTAGGAGGATTGGTAAAATCTACTTTACTGGCGCCTGGATTGAACACTAACGTAGAACTTCCGGTCTCGCCAAGATCAAAGGAAAGTTTGCTCAGGTCCCTAGACTGAGGGGCTAGGGTATACTCCAGCGTTGAGCCTTCGTCCAGTTTGTAATTGAGATTGCCATTATAAGAAGTAAGCCAGCCGTTATTCACCACCACGTGCGTGTTAGGCCCAAGATTTACATTGGTAGTACAACCATTAGGAACGGTGGTATCAAAAAGTAATTTACCATCAGAACCAGTAGTATTGGTAATATTGACATCAATAGACTCTGGCGGTGATCCTTTATGCTCTACCCGTACTGAATCTTGATCAGAGTATTCCTTTTGATCAACTGTAACTGAATTTGGATTAGTGCCACCCAAATTAATGTTATGCATACCCATTTATAACTCCATATAGTTAATGCTACTTGATTAGTTGGTAAATAATGCGAGAAGCAGCCAAATATCCGAAATCCGAACCGCCATAATGAAACCACCACCATTATCCTTAATGGCGGGTATTGATTAATATAGGAATAGGATGATTTTTTAGTCTGCAATCTATACCCGTTCGAGATCAGCTGACCCACCGGGTGTTATGTGTCTTTTTTGACCGCTATTTTGTATGGTATGTTGCTCACAGGTTGAATACACGCACGGGTACGTATCCGTGCGCAGTCACCCTGGCGGATGACGCGCGTGGGCGCTTGACCAATGATGAGGCCGGCAACACGTATACGTACGATGCCACGGACTGGTTGATCGCGCAAGCGGTGGGTCACAATGCGCCGACGCAATGGTTTTATCGGGGCGAGGAGCTGGTTCATGAGATTGAGGGTGAACGCCATCGAACGTATAGTAAGATCGGGCACACTAACCTGGCGGTGCGCGAAGGCGGGATGATTACCGTGTTGGAAGTTGATCAGAGTGACAGAGTGGTGTATACCCAGGTCGCCACTGGTGCCACTTCTCATCAGTGGATGCCCTATGGTGCGGGGGACACGAGCGGACTATCTGTCGAGTTTAATGGAGAAAGAAATGATTCGGTCTGTGGGACCTATCATTTAGGTAATGGGTACAGCAGGAGTCGCATCCGATGTGATCGGGATGCTGAGCGATAGCATGGAGCAAGCCAATCCCCAAGCCTCGGCTACCCTGGGCTGGATCAGCCTGGGGTTGGGTATTGCTTTACTGGGCGTAGGCGCAGTCGATGCCGGACAAAAGCTGATAGGTAATGGACGACAACTGGCGCGTGCCTACGATCAAGGCTTATTGGGCAGAGGCGCGGGTGCGGATGGCCGCGCGATGGGCACTCATCCCCTTCAAATGATAAGTTCAATATTATTAGATATGAAGGATATCCTGAAACTGCTCGAGAAGCGCTTAAAAATTATAAAATCAGGTCTAAGCTTGCGCCAATATTACCTATACATCAATTTGATGCCCTCCATCCCCCTGCACTTATCCCCAGAATCTCCGTAACCCCGCTCTTCCAATACACCGTCTTACCGGCCGTCCCATTGTGCTTGAACACACAGTCCTTTAACCGACGACTCGTCATCTGACCCGCCCCGCTCACGCTCCAGCTCTCACCACTGGTCAACCGAAGCTGATGGGATTTTCGGTCAAACCAACTGACCCCATCCAAACTCACCCCTTTACCCAGGACCACGCTGTTTTGCTCAGACAACGACGAAAAACTAATCCCCTAATCTAACGTAGGCCCCAGCAGCTCATGCGCCTGGCCAGAGAACAGCAAAAATTTCATAAAGAACTGACCCGTCCTCGGGTCAACCCCCGTTTTCAGTGACTCTGTAAAATTACTCGCGTGTGAGGTGAATTTGCTTGACATGATGTGCGCTATCCTTTGAGTTGCTTACGCTTTATCGATCACACCCTCGTCTATGCTAAGGCGCGTTGAGTCAAAATATAGCGGCTCACATAAAATGCAGCAAGACATCACAATAATAACCATTATATTCTGATAAAACGTAATAACTTGATATCCCATCTTCTTGAATTGAACAGGGAAAACAAAACAACTATCGCCGCAATATCTGAAATGTCGAACTTCAATTTTTGCAGTCTGCTCTGGCCTCTCGTGCTGCTTGACTACGTAGGGGTACCAGCGGCCGGCAAAAACACCGGGCATGATTTTGCCGTAAGACACATCTCAATTTATTCAAATGCTAGCTATGAAATTTCGATATGTATCCTCACTCTGGTGTATGCCAAACTTGCCAATCTGATGGCGCTTCTACGTAGTCGTTCTGTTTCCCCCCCCACATGTTAACCCACTCGTCGGGCTCTTCCTGACCACCCTTTATCCATGCCCGGAAAGAGACATACTGATCAGAGGCATATCCTGCTACCTGCCGGAGTGGTGTGCGTCCGTAATCGTCTGTCGCAACTTCGAAGTATTCGTAACTTTCTGGCGCCACACTTCCCGCATTGGGACCTCCAGTCATATAGCGGCTTTTATGGATTCTGAAGCAAACCGTGATGTCAGCAACAGGCTTATGGACTGAGTTCATAACTTCAACATGAGGCTCATACCACCAATATCCGAATGACTTGTGATAATAGTAGTACTTGTACTTATCGATTTTTATCTGATTTTCGTTAATCAACACATCCTTAACAAGGACGCTGCGGCTTTGTGGAGCATTGATGTTCTGTATTCTGATGTGGACCTTTTTCATGTCAGGTTTACAGGTAAATTGAAAATGAGCTTCCTTGTAGTGTGCTGTACATTCAACGATTATCTCACCAAGATTATCTCCTGCCGATAAGCCAAAGGGTGACGCAGAGACTTTTAGAGCACCACCTGTTGTTGCGGCACGATAACGAAATGCGACCCTGTAGGTTTTTGATGGTTCAACGCTAAAAGACTGCTCAATATATGGTTTGGTAATGGAATACGTGGGGACAAACAAGGCAGCAGAATTATCGTAGGCTGCGCTATCGTTCTCATCATGAACTACCTTTACATCACCATGAACGGTCCAACTATCTGTACTGTTTAAAAAATCTCCGTTTCTAATTGCATTGGAAAATTTATTATCAAGATACGTTATGGCACCATAAACATCGGGACGGTATCCTATTTTGTCATTTAGTCCCTGCGTATACCCCGTTTTTTTTAACAATTTCCTAAATTCGTATGTGGATAAAATCACGCCGTACTTCTGTTTGCAAAAAGACTGGATTACCGCTAGCGATCCAGCGCACAATGGAGCCGCGCTAGAAGTACCTGCATAATTATCTGCATATTTCCTATTTTCTCCTTTATCATACAATCCGCCATAACCGGTAGTGGCTACGCTCCAATCTCCCCATGAATTCATGTAGAGTGATTCGTGGCTGTAATTCGAAAAAGAAACTCGTGTCCCAGTATCATGTCGGCATGCACCAACGATAATCCCGCCACTGTCACCGTACTGATTCATGTTGTTACTAGGGTCAAGGAGATCCACTCCGATATTCTCTTTCAATGCGCCCTTTACGAGGCCATTCCCTGCCGACATCAGAACAACGATACCTTTTTTGGACATCGCATGAATGACATCCCACCAATATTTATTTTCCACCCTGGGGACCTGGTACAAATCACCTTGAATCGTTTTAGCAACAAATACAATACTAGTACTAATAATGTCACCCGGGTTAGCATGCTGAATGATGACGTCAATATCTCCAGCACCGTAATAATAAAGATGACTGTGATGCGCGATACCGGTCATGCCAAAACCATTTGGACTCGCTGCGATACACCCGGCAGAGGCAGAACCATGATTTCTATTACTATCGCTATTTCCACCGCTTATCACTGTAATATTATTTACTAGATCCTCGTGCTCAGGATAAATACCCGAATCCATAATATGGACATTAATGCCTTTGCCACTAAATCCGGCTTTCCATGCAGCACTGACATTCATTCCTTTGCCTGCTTTCAGATATGTCTGAAGCGGTAAAAAGTCTGGTGTCGGAATGGTGTATTCGGCCCCCGCATCAAAGGAAATATCAGAGTTTCCCTCAAAGGAATCTTCACGTGCGGTGTGATGAGGACGATAAAATGGGTCGAAATTATCATCGTATTGCACGCATGTGGGAGTAATTGAACAGTAAACGACATAACTAAGCGTTTCCAATTCCTCTGCCAGTCCAATCATGTCCTTTTTGTGGAGATTGGCTGATAAGGTATAAATCCCTGATAACTCACGATATCCCTTATCTTTGATGATGACGTCACCAAATGTTCGCGTAAATTCCAAGTTATTACGTAAGCGAGAAAATATGGACAGCTTATGATGCCAATTGCGCATAAGATGTTTTAGTCCACCAGGGACAAATTTCACGTGGACAATGCAGTCGTCTACATTTTCATAAAAACAGTGTCCACCTTTCAGAGAAAGGTTACTTCTGTCTCGCATATCCTCCTCACCCACGGTATGTTTTATGTGCAAGGATTTTTCTGCTAAGGATAGGATTTCTCCTTGGTCAGAAATTACTTCAGCTAGAACAGCGTAGACCCCCAGTGGCTGATTATGAAAATGGACTAAAGCGTTAGCGCTATTTTCAGTGACTTCGCATATAACATCTTCATCACGAAAAAGAGTATATTTTATGTTTATGTTTTTCCGTGGTGTGTTGTACCGTGCATAAATAATTCCGTCATAGCTGGCATTATGAAAAAACTCGAGATCAATGTTCATAGTTTGCTTTCTGTAACTGTTCATTAAGACAGTTAACCATAACATGGCAAAGCCGCTTTAATGCAAAGAGTATTTATACGCAAGATAAGACAATACGAATTCTTTTATAAAAAAAGGCGATTGTGATAATTTTTTATATGCTTTTTGTTCAGACAAAAAAATAAGCGTGCTTGGTGGATCCCGAAGAAAAAAATAAATAATTTATTTCAAAAAAGCCATAAGTGCTTGGGGGTTTCTCGATCAACTTTCCCTGTATTGGAATGTAGTAGAAGACAATGCAATATTAAGCGGGAGTCTAGTCTCACTGTACGAAATGGATGAATAGAAGTAATTGAAGCACAAATGAACTAAAGCAAGTCCGTTGCTTTTAATTGAAACGACAAGCCATGCATAGATGTTTGACTACACCAGTCATCAATTAAGCCGTATTGTCGAATTTTTTAAAAATGCCTTTTCCATTGCCTTCTCCCCTTCTTCCTTTTCGGTACCGAGATATAAACTAGTTGTATGAATACTGGCATGTCCGAGCATATCCCTGACTTGGGCTAACGGTGTCGTTTTGACTAGCATTGATGCAAACGTATGGCGCAACCAATGCGGCGTGATGGCTTTTATTGCTTCAGCATCAAACGGAGCCTGATTTTCAATTTCCTTAGCAAGTTCAGATAAAAACCGCTTAGTATCGGCGTAAATAACGGTGTGATAAATAGGGTATCGCTCAAACTGCCCCTCTCCCATCCGTTCTATGTCTTCTCGCTTTATATATCCAAGCAGTGGCGCATCTGCGATGTTCAACCTAGGATCCTGATCCAGTCCCAATGTTTCCAAGTAGCATTGCAGCAGCTCCAAAGCGGGTTTAACCAAATACACCTCTCTTCTCCGTCCCCCTTTTCCCGCAACAGACAAATACCAGGCGAGCGTCCCTTCATCATTCTCCTGTGCCTGGAAATCTCCCATCTTGACCGCGCACAGCTCAGAAAGCCTCAACCCCGTTAAATAAAAGAACTGTATAGCAAATACCGTGCGATACGCCACCGTGTCGGCCACCGGCACTTGATCTAGCCGATCCTGGATCCGCTGCCACAGCCGCTGGTTGATCCGGTGATTGACGCGCATACTTCGATTCGAGGCCAGTTTCGGTAATCCCTTGAACGGGTTCGACAGCAGATACTGTTGGCTGGTTAAAAATTCCATCAATCCCCCCAGCACAGTCAGGGTATGCGCAATACTCTCCCGACTCATTGAGCCCTGTATTTCGACCTCTTGGCTAGGATCAGCGGCCAGCGCCGCCGGCTCATCAGGCGGCGGATTCGGATTGACAAAAGGTCGCCATTTTTCATGGGTTCGCGGGTATTTACGTTTTGCCACCCACAGACTCGCCGGTTGCGGATTGCATAAGAAGTCGCGAAACAGTGCCAGATCCCGAGTAGTGAGCGATGACAGCGGTTTTTGCATATTAAAAAGACTCCACAACAGGAGCCGCTCGGCTTCCTTACGATAAGACTGATAGGTATGGGTTTTATAGAGCGCCAACCATTCATGAATCGCTTCATAGTCATTCTTTGCCGCCAGTCGGTTGTTTTGCAGCGGCGCACGATTCGTACCGTGCTGACCATCGAGCCGACTAGGTAGACGCAACGCTTCGAGCGGTTCAATCTGACCGCTGCCCTCGACCGTGACGGTTGGGTCGGAAAATGCAGCCTGCCCCACTGGCGGCAAGACGGCTGACTTGACCCGTGTGATGACGCCGCCCGGCAGCGTTTTGGCCTTTTTGAGCACATGCTGATAGATCTGCTTTTCTAAAAAAGGCTCATTTTGGCTCAACCACGTGGTCAATTTGACCGCCGTTACCTGCCCCAGCCCCTTGACGTGCTTGAACCACCACCAGCCATACTCGTTCGCAAAATCCACCACCTTTCCGAGGGTATCCAACTGTGCCCGAATCAATTTACCGGCCACCTTCGGATGAAACCACCCCACCACCGGATCATCCAATGTTGGATTCGAGGTCAATTCACTGGCCAAGGCATTGATCATCACCAGACGCCGTTCGAGGTTTCTGACATGCAGTGCCTGTAGGGCTTTTTGCGCCTCAGACAGGTTGTCGTCCTCGGGCTCAGGTACCAGGGCCTGGCGTTCACGATCTTCCCGTTTCGCCTCCTCGGTGGCCGAGGTGAGACTGCCGCCAACTTCGGCATAATAAAACGACAACTGCTCTTCTTGTCCCAGCACATTGTCCGGGTCAAACGTGGCAATAAAATCGTCAAATGAGATGGGTGCTGCCGCCTCGGTCGGATCCAATGAATGCACCTGATCGGCGATTTGCTTTTTTATCCCCCGTAGCCGATTGAGCATTTTTTGCGTCTCGGTGACGCTTTTGCGCACACTGGCCGGCAGTTTTAACAGGGCCAGTTGTTCAGGGGGGTTGCCTTTGCGGGCGCCGATGACCAGTAACGCATCCTGAACCAGAATCAGGGTATGTCGTGCATCGACCAGGTTGCGGCCCGTCTCCAGGTACTGGTCGGCGATATCGGCCAGATTGAGGGTGTTTTCAAAAAAGGCCCGATAAAAAGCGATGTGGTGCAGGCCGATCTTGCGCACCGGCAGCAGTTCTTTGACGCTGGCCATCAGCGACCCTTAATGATAAAGAATTGTGTTTGAATATTCATTAGATGTTCATTCAATATTATCTCTGGACATAGCCGCGCTGCAGGCGCCGCCGGACCACGATCTGCAATTGGGCCTGACCTTGCGCTAAAGAGGCCAGGGGCACATAGCACCGTCGACCCCGTCGGCTCGATAGACTGCCCCAGGCCTTCTCCAGCTCCCACTGGCCAAACAAATTCATCAGCAGGCGTGCCGCATAGTAACGGCCCGTTTCGGTGTTGATCCAATACTGCGGCGTTATCTCATTAGATAACGCCACAGGTACGGCACTTTCCTTATCCGGCAATGACCTATTATGTTTAGCCAACGGAGATGCATTCGAGGGATAGTGCTGCGTGCTCATAATCGGCTTCTGGTAGGTGCAATAAAACAGGGCTAAATTACATCCGGGTGAAAATAAATTGACACCCTACCCTATTCTACGATAAGCCGATAATTCACACAATAATGCACTAGTTAATAATTATAGTTATTAACGACTCTGTCTTAAAAAATAGAGAGAAAAAGCCTGTGGTTCCATGTCGCGCCTTTATGGCGCTCGTGTTGAAATTTTGGGGGCTGTGGCTACGGCACCTGCGGAGGCAGCCACGATGCAACTTACGGCAAGCCATTGCGATATGCCCAGGTACTCGTTCAACACCCTCATCCTTGCGATGCGGCACAGCGAACGCATTTCCCCTCCGAGGAGCTAGTTGTCTTGAAATAAAGACCGGTTTAGGTTTTCTACCAGCACAGTAGGGGGATTACATCGTGCAAATAGAAACTCTATCTGATTTGTGTTCCATGAAGAAAATCAATCAGGATTGATAGTGTAAAACCATCGTTTTACACTGTGCACATGGATACCAAAAACAAGATAATCTCCACTGCAGAGCATCTTTTCGACCGGCACGGTTTCACCGCCACCGGGCTTGACCGGTTGACGCAGCCCGCCGGCATGTCTACTAGAACACTCTACAAACATGCAGGGAACAAGTATGGACTCATAACCGCAGTACTCACAGAGCGCGACAGACGTTTTCAACGAAGATTGGAAGTGCACAGCGTGGATGCTCTCTTTGGAGCGTAAGAAGGCTGGATGCGGGTCGAGGGCCGCCGGGGCTGTCTGTTCTTGCGTGCGCAAGGTGAAACTGGCGGTGACTCATTGGTGATCCAGGAAGCCGTGTCAGCACACAAGGCCTGGCTTTGGAAGAGAATTCAGGAAATTGTGTCGATAGAGACCGGCGGTAGTGGTGATCAGGAGTTGGTCGAACAAATCCTCATCCTGTTTGAGGGCGCGACGGGCTTCGGTCTGATCGCAGTCTGCTATGGTTTCGCCCGTTTCGCCTTCGGACTGTTTCTGCCCCAGATCAATGCCGACCTGTCTCTATCCTCGACCTTGAGCGGCTTGATATCAGGAGGGTCTTTCCTCGGCTACTGTATCGCCATCGTCCTATCGGCACTTTTGACCGACCGGTTCGGTGCCCGCTCCATTGCCATTGGCGCAGTCGCTGGTCGGGGCGGTGGGCATGCTCGGAATAGCAACGGCTCCTTCTTACTTTTGGCTCGCAAGTACAGTGATGCTTGCGGGATCGGGTACTGGGTTAGCCTCACCACCTATAGCCGTAGCTGTGGCCACCGCCATTCAACCTGATCGACAAGGTGCCACCAACACGATCATCAATTAAGGAACTGGTGCGGGCGTGGCGCTCTCGGGGCCGGTGGCATTGGCAATGGAGGAGCAATGGCGGTTAGCCTTCGCAATATTTGCCGCGACCGCTTTTTTCATTGCGATAGCCGCGGCACTGAATGTACCGAACGGGGCCAAGACAGCCACGAACAACTCTACTGGCTTGCCGGCACTCAATAGTGCGCTTACTCGCCTGATTATCGCATTTTTTCCTAATGGGCGCATCTAGTACCGCCATCTGGTCCTTCGGCAGTCAGCTTGTCGCTATACGGCTAGGCTGGAGCAATTCAGGCGCTGGGCTTCTTTGGATCGCAATCGGGGCTGCCGGTATTGCCGGTGCAGGTGCTGGGTCTTTAGTGGCTCGGTTTGGAATTGACCGAATGCATTGGACATTTCTAGGTGCAATGGCGGCAGGAATCCTTTCGGTTGGATCTGAGAGTACCACGCCCGCCCTGACGATAAGCGGTGGAATTCTCTTTGGTGTTGCTTACATCATGCTCACAGGTGTATATCTGGTTTGGGGCGTCTCGGCTCTGCCCGACCGACCAGCAACGGGCCTGGTGATCGGCGCCGATCACCAGGCTTTTAATAGACCGGCTTACCACCGATTACGCGGTTATTGTGTTCGCTTGCATCGCCTTTGCCGCCGGATTGGCACGGGCTAAAAAAGTGATTCTTAAACCGGCATTAGCCCAACCGATAAGTGTGCGGAAAAGACAAACTAATCGTCGATGGAATCATTGTGGTCTCCTCCGTTTCGAGTATGTGTAACGTAAGCTGCCCCCAATTAAGCTGATCACTCATATCAAGTCAACTTTTGGTGACGAGCCCTCCCCAGCTCGCATTTGCCAGGCTTTTCTAAGATTCGAGACACTGGATGACATTAATGATAAGAGATATGGGTACCTCGAGCAGATGGTCTTTTTATTCCGAAAAACTAAGAAGATGTATTTGGCTTAGGGCACCATATCACGGCCACTACTGCTGATAGTGCTGCCGTTTCACGCGTGAAACCTCTTATACTCGGCTTTAATACTAAGTTTAAAAATAAGAATTCTTATTAAATATTTTCAGTTTATGAGTTAATTAAATAATTAAAACAGAAATTACAGCTCATAAAAATAACAATCCAAAGATAACTTTCGCAAGTTTCACGCGTGAAACTTGCTTTGCAAGCTGCAGCTAAAGGCAAGTAAAGAAGTAAAACGTTTTATGTTTTTCAATATTTAATTGATTAGAAAACCTCTGCCAGCCATTCGAAGACGAAGTTTCACACGTGAAACTTCAGGTCGAATTCGTTCCTATATCTTTAGAAAATTGGTGAAAGCTATTTTGAATCACTCACGCCATTAAAAATACCGAGAATATGAAAGAACGAGTTTCACGCGTGAAACTCGTTTGACTAACTTCGGTTTGGATGAAATACTTTTTAGATGTGATAGAAATTAATTATTTGTGATAAAAATCAACATTTATATATCGAAATACATTTATATAGTCTAATAATTTGATTATACTTAAAGGGATTTCTAATATTATCCAGATAAACCAGTGTTTTCTCTGGATGAGTCTACTCAATACGCAAGTTTCACGCGTGAAACTCAAGGGGAATTACATGGCAAAAAGAAAACCTAAACCGCTGGCCCGCGCAATAATCATCGCGGTGTATAACCAAAAGGGCGGTTGTGGTAAATCTCAAGTATCTATGCAGCTTGGCGGAACGTTAGGGCTACGAGGATACCGTTCATTGGTGGTGGATTTGGACCCGCAGGGCACGGCTCTCATGTGGTCTGCTCAGGCCGAAGCTTTTGGCGTACCTTTTCCTGCAACAGTCATTTCATTAAGCAAACAGAAAGAAAATATGGTAGGAGAGATCCGCAAGTTCTCAAAGCTCTACGATTTCATCATCATTGATTGCCCTCCGGCTATTGAGTCAACTGTTCCCTGGGCTGCGTTAAACATTGCCGATCTGGGGCTTATTCCGATCATCCCCCTCATTGATAATATATGGGCCTCCAGAGAAGCGATTAATGTAGGGATGAGCGCGCAGAAAGAAAATAAAAATCTGATGCTGCGTTTCGTTCCTTCCAACGTGGGCAGGGGTAATTTGTATGTGGAAGGTATGGAAATTATCCGACAGGATGAGAATGTGGAGACACTTCCAACTGGGTTTTCACATCGTAATGCTTTCCCCAGCTCCGCTGCCTTTGGTTCCACAGTGCATGCGCTAGCGAGTAAATCTCCGGCAATTAACGAAGTCGAAGCGCTCACGACAACAGTACTTCGACTTTTTGATATTAAGGGGTAAGGGAATGGCCAAAAAACTGGATATAAGATCGGCAATGAAGAGTGCGGCGGCTAGGCCTACGCCGGCTGAAATTGACCCATTTGATCATGCAGAAGAGGTGCTCAAACGTAGACCAACTGGATACATGACAGTTGAAAAAGAAGAAGCTGCAAAGGTGCAGACGACAGCAGCGCCTATTGTAAAGCCCGATCAAGTTGTGAAACCTGAGACTATCGAGCAACCAGTTCAAAAGACCACTCCTTCAGCAATACAAACTTCTGAAGCAAAGGCGCCCACAGCGCCAGAGGTTGTTACCGATTCTGAGTCAAGTTTACCCAAAGGCTCTGGATTGCTCGGGAAGCCCCGGTACGAGGAAGTTCCTCTTGATCTGATCGATGAGAACCCTTACAACGCTCGCCATATTTACCTGGCAGAGAAAGTATCGGAACTGTCTAATAGCTTGAGTCAGTTAGGTCAGCTGATCCCAGGTTTGGCGGCCGCGAGGGGAGAGCGTCGTTTACTCATTGCAGGCCATTATCGAAAGAAAGCAGCAACTCTCGCAGGAATAAAATCCCTGAAACTCATGGTCTACGACAACGTCACAGACCAAGACTTGTATGTGCTCTCGTATAAAGAAAATACAGAGCAAACCGAGCAGACACCTCTTGATAATGCATTGTCTTGGCAAAAATTGCTCGACGATGGGATATTTACGAGTGAGGTAGCTATCGGCGAAAAGATCGGTATGTCCAAGGCCAACATTAATAAAACCTTATCTATTCTCAAGCTCGAGCCGTCGGTCATGGCCTATGTCGAACAAAACCCGGCATCTTATCCGTTGAGTGTTCTGTACGAGCTGGTCCTACTTCAGAAGAGTGCCGGCGCGCCTGTTGCATGCGATATGGCAGCACGTGTGGTTGACTCTGGGGTAGGGCGCAAAGAAATTTTGCAGGCTCGTGAAAGACACGAGGCCAGAGTAGGATTGCCAACACGGCGCCGACAACATGAGAATGCACGCTCATATCGTCTTTGGAACCAAGACGTCAATATTGGCAATATTAAAGAATGGGACTCTGGCAAAGTGGTTGTAGACGTGAATTTTGCCGACCAGGCAGAAAAGCAAAAATTCATCGAAGTCATTCGCATTTGGATGGCAGGTCAACAATTGGGAAGTACAGCGAGTCCGACCATTACTTCCGCGACATTATCGGAATTGGGTGAAGAAAAATGACCATTTATGAACGCATTAACAATTCAACTCCGCAATGAACCTACAACATGTTGCGGAGTTGAATCTAATGAGTAAGCGCCCGATCACGGCTCTAATCACCGGTTTGTGCAAAGTCAGTACGCTACAGATGAATAGAATGTATTAAGCAATTACGCCACAAGAAGTAGTAGGTTCATTGCGGAGTTGGGTTCACAATGAACCTACTACTTAGAGCCAATGTTGTTTAAAAATTGTCGTGTAAGCCTATGAAATTCGGGATTTGGCCAACTCTGCAACAAACCTACAACTTTGCCTAGAATAAATGTATTACTCTTGATGTGCGCAAAGTCAGTATCAATGCGGGTTTCAGCTCAAGTTCGCAGTAAACCTACAACATTTGATATCGAATAAAAGAACATATTTACAATAGGGTAAGGCGATTATTTACCGTTTCTTTCGAACGATGTGCACTAACTCCGCAGCAAACCTACTACTTATCCAAATAAAATAACCTTTTTATTCAATATATTGTGTTGTTCAGGTACTTAACTCCGCAATGAACCTACTACCTAGGCGTCATATTCTAGCAAGAATTAAATAGAGCCAACTCCGCAGTAAAATCTACAACTTGAGATGATTGCAATTGTTTTTGTTGTTTTGGAATATTAGGATAGAAGAGTGTTGACGAGGCCTGGATGGGTCTAGCCGACTCAGAAAGCGTCGTTGGGGTGTGATTTAATAAAATAGGTAGGGTGGCAGGTCTTTAAAGTTTAATAGAGTGTAGGGCGCCTACTGACTTTTAATATTTTCGTTATATTGAAAGGTGGATAATTGGAGTATCGTTTGCGGACTTGCCGTTAACTGACACTCCAAATTGTAGAACTGCTCGAGGATTTGCTAGTGTCCTTGCTAAACCAGTTTTTCTTGGTTTTTCCGTATATAGCTGCTCTCTGATCAAGCATTCTGATATTCAGGGTTAATAAATAATGATTAAAGATTATAAAAGATTATAAAAGATTATGGCTCATCTAATCTGTTATAAGTATAGGATATTATTGAATAATATTCATTTCTACACCGCAGTAAACCTACTACTTACACCGCAGTGAACCTATAACTTACGGCGCAGTGAACCTAGTACTCTCATTGCAACACAGCAAGTTATCAACACTTGTTCATTGATTTATCCACAATTTCACATTAACTCCGCAGTAAACCTACAACTTTAACTTTGAATTTTGATTGATGACGGTCTTAAATGCGAGAAGTTATTCCAATTTCGCAATGAACCTACAACCATAAAGGTGAATTTGAAGTGTTGAAAAGTGATGTTCGCAGTAAACCTATAACTTACGCCGCAGCAAACCTATAACTTTGCGCAAAGTTATCCACATGTTTAGGTATTCAACTCCGCAGCAAACCTACAACCTTGATTACATATCTACGGGGTTGGGGTTGGGGTCCTGTTCAATGGCAAGTCGTTTTGTTGAGGTTCGTTTTTTTTTCAGTTCAGTCTTTAGCTCAAAGATGGCTGCTTGTTCCTTGACGCGGTTGGCGTGAAAGTTGGCTGCCTTAACCATTTTCACGAAATTTTCATGGGGGTAAATTTTGTAGCGCACGTCGAGTATCTTGCGCACCTTGCGGACGAGCTCTTCCTCATAATGACTAATGACTTTGTGCTTGATCAAGACTTTGAGTGCATTGGTCATGGCACGTGTATTGGAATACATGTCATCTGAGAGTTGGCGTGGACTTTGGCGTAAGAACGACACCAGTGATGGCGTGTATGGCAGGATAGCGCTTGCCTGCGTCCAGTAATGGCTCATGCGCTTGTAGATGAAGCGGGCGAGTGGGGAGGGAATTTCCATGCCCAGTTTGTAGTTATACTGGCGAAATGATAGATCCATGATGGATTTGGTAACCATTGGATTGAACATGACGTAGCAGCGAGTGTCATCCTGACTATTGAGATATTTTTGGCGCGTGGTCAGCCCGATCATTGGAAAGAAGTTGGAACTTATGAGCGTCTGATCATTGTCACCATAGCATTCAATCGTGGCGCCGCGGCATACCATTATGGCTTCCTTAATCTCGGCATGATCATAAGTGTGCCCCATGGATTTGAGCTCTATTCTGAGCTGGTTGATCGTGAAGGTGACGCCAGCATTATCTTCAAGCATCTGTCCTTGACCTGAAACTGCAAACTTTCGCAGCGCGTCTTCCACTACTTCTTCGCGGGTACCGGGATATATAAGGACGCTTTTGCCTCGTTTGTTCAAAATTGCCGGCTTGATCACAATCTTGTAATCTCGTCCGCGTAAATTCGCAGTACGGGTGATCTCCGCCTCTTGAAGGTCGTGAAACTCGCGCTTTGCCGACCAATTGTATTTTGGCAGCGCATCGTACAGTTCAATGGTGTTCGAGTACCGGTTGTCAGCAGTTTGATTATCGAAAATTTCAAACAAATCGATCTGACGGGGTGTCGATACGGTGAGGTTATTGATGGTCTTGTCTTTAGAGCGTGGCATGGCGGACATCTCAGTGAATGGGCCGGAACATCAGACCCATCGAAGTAGTCTGTTCAAAAGGGCGTCCGTTTAAGAGTGACGAGGCAGCCCACTGTGCAACTCTGAATGCTCCGGACGAAGGGCACTCTGAATCAATTAATTTAATTTTTATAACACATTTGATCCCATTGCGGCGTTCTTCCCTCTAAGCGTTTCAAAAAAATAGGGGGTATTGCGGAGTTGGGTAATTGAAATCAGACCATGACGTGCCGAACAATTGTTACTGATTTTTGAAGTGGCAGTCTACATTTTGGTTTTTTTGCTCGAAGTTCAGCTTATGGTGTATCAATTCATGTAAGAACTATTCCAATCTTGCTTCTTATTCTTGGGGACCTTCTAGTTCTCGTTCTATTTGCTCGATACTAGGCAGACTAGTTTGTAGCTCTTTGGGTAAAGATTCTATCAACTGATATTCAGCAACTCCGATGGGTTGTGTTTTGTCGCGCAATGCATACTCTGCGACAACTTTGTTTCTGCTTTTGCACAGCAACATGCCGATGGTGGGGCTATCGTGCTCTGCCTTGATTTGCATGTCAACGGCGGTAAGGTAAAAACTCAACTGTCCAAGGTGTTCCGGCTTGAATTTCTCGGTCTTGAGTTCGATGACCACATAGCAGCGTAGTTTGAGGTGATAGAACAGCAGATCAATGAAGAAATCGTCTCCACCCACTTCCAGATGCACTTGACGGCCCACAAAAGCAAAGCCTGCACCTAGCTCCAGCAAAAATTGAGTGATGTGTTTGACCAGCTCGGCTTCGATTTCTCGCTCGCCCGCTTCTTGGCCAATATCCAGAAAATCAAATAGGTAAGGATCTTTGAGAGATTGCCGGGCCAGATCAGTTTTCGATGCGGGTAGACGCATGGCAAAGTTTGTGACAGCCTGGCCTTCGCGTCTCAAGTAGACGGGATTCTATGTGGATTTCGAGCGCAGCACGGGACCAGCCGTGCTCTATGGCGCGCTGTGCGTAAGCCAGACGTTGCCCAGGCTGTTTCAGTTTGGTAAGCAGCAGTAGATTATGGCCCCATGGCAATTGTCCAACAGCTTGTTGGACAATTGCCATGGGGCCATGCGTCTGCGAAGGCACGCATATACATCAAGTTGGCCCGAGAAAAGCCTTTCATATCCGGAAAGGCATTTTTAAGATCATGAGCCAGACGTGCGATAACTTTAGTGCCCCAGCCTTGCGCAGCTTGACGTTGCAGAATATCGCGCCCAATTTGCCAGTAAAGCAGAACCAGCTCGCGATTGACTGCCAGCGCAGCCCGCTGTTGAGCGTTATGAATACGATCTTTTAGCTCTGACAACCATTTGACGTAATCCTCTGAAGGAGAGGCAAGAGACACGGGCTTGTCATTCATGTTGTTTCTCTCTTATGTGCTTTGAGTTTCGCAGGGCTCTTCATTGGCCTACAAGGGAATGTTTCGATGATCAGTGGCTCAGAGCGTAAATAACAATTGTACTCGGCAAGGCGACTAAATCTTGCAACCATTCCGATTTTTCGCTCATGTTGTGGCCAGGCGGCTGCGCAACATGCAGGTCGAACGTGACCGACATTGAGCTTGAGATGATGAAGGAAATTAACAAGCAAAAGTAATGAGCGTGCGAGCTCCTCAGTACGGTGGCGGCCCCTTTTGTGAAAACCTATCGGTTTTGCCACTCACGGTACCCATTTTGAGTAGAAACAGGCAATACGGCGATTTTTCTGCCTAACTGGTACCCACAAAGTGTGGGTTATTGCAAATAAATGCTTAAAACGGCTGTAATTTAGCCTGGAATGAAATCGCTCAAGATCTCGCTTTTGCATATGCTTTTTAAAGCTTCTTGCACATAATCGACCATCGGATCGGGCAGATGGGGCAATGGCTGCCATACTAAATCGTCGCATTTCTCAGGCTCATTATTGATAATTTGCCCTTGCCATCGATGACAGGTCAAGAAAAAGCTGATGCGGTTTTGATCGGCATCGCGTCGCATAACGCCACTCAGGACCAGATCGTTAGCGTCAATGATGGCACCGACTTCCTCGGCTGCTTCACGTACCGCACAGCCTTTGATGGTTTCGCCGGGTTCAAGATGACCGGCAACGAGTGAATATTGACCGTCTTTGTAACCGGTATTGGCTCTGCGAATGAATAAGCACTCATCCTGTTCATTGAAAAACAGCACGTGTACATCAACAATGCTTTGCATTCGACCTGCCACTTTCCACCCTTGATTTATGCTCTGGCGATTAACACTTCGTCCCAGTTCGTAGTATATCCCTGAGGTTAGCGGCCTTGAGGCGTATCACGCCGTTTTTCTTGTGCAGCCGTTTTACAGTTACATCCCCATCTATTTCGGCAATAACGATGCTGTTGTGCTTGGCTGTCAGGGACCGATCGACAATCAGATGATCGCCGTCGTCAATGCCTGCCTCTCTCATCGAGTGGCCTTTGACGCACAGATAAAAGGTGGAGGTAGGGTGCTTGACAAGGATCTCGCCAATGTCGATCCGGTTCACAGCCATATCTTAGACTAAGGACGGAAAGCCTGCCGGCGTCTTGCACACAATCAGCCCAACACTGGCCGAGGTTTCCACCAGGGGAATCAGGTCAAGGTAGGTTTTCATGGCAGATAATGCTGTATATAAAAACAGTATTATCTGCCAAATTCTAAAAATTTACTGTGAATATTCTGATTGTTGTAAACGAGCTTAACGACTCTGATTAGCTTGAGATTCCCACTCTGCATATAGTTTTTCTACTTGTTCCCATGGCTCAGCTAATTGATCCTGAGCACCGAAACGATGGGTGAGTGCCGATATTCCACGCGACAAATTTGGAGCTAGAAGAACAGTTGCTTGATGATCATCCAAATCTTCGTGCTTTACCGTGTTTAGTAGCATGAGCGATGGTCCATCCACACCGTTTTCGAGAATGGTATGGAATAGATTTTTTTTCCAACCCAGATGCTTTGCCAGTTGGTTCCCGTACTGTCGGCCTTCACCCAAACCTGCTTTTCTCCAGACAAATCGCCACAGAGAATAGACTATCACGACAATAATAATCAGCGACCAAATGATAGTGTATAACGTATAGTTACCTTTGTATTGACTAGAAATGATTAGCCAAATCATACATTGCCGCCCGACGAAACGAAAGCTGACGTCGAGCCATTTGACTATCCAATATGAAAAACAACATCTCTTTGAATCTATTGTTTCTGATAAACCAGATTGCGCAAGCAAGCCTTTTTCGCACGCGGAAAACACGGCACACCGCGTCTTTGACGTAAAGTGCCTATCCTGCATATAGTCCTTTAGTGGTGCTTTTGTGGTTAGTGGCTGGCGCGATACTGCAAAGGCTTTGCGTATAATATGCATATGTTATGTTCGATATTTGTTCAATATTGCATATTTATTCAACACCATATAGAAATATTGTGCATTTAAATGAATTTTGACGCATTAATATTGAATGTGATAGCATAATACGTGCTTTTTAATTTAAATACTGCGCATTAATGGGGTTTGGTCTATGCATGTTGATGAATTTATCAAAATGAATGCTTCGGAGAGGTCGGCTAAATATTCACAGCTCACGCCTTTTCGGGAGGCCATTATCAAGCTCAAAAACGAGGGCTTTACGGAGCGAAAAATTCTTGAATTTTTGGCGCTTAATGACGTTGTTGTGAACCAATCGACGTTGCACCGCTTCGTCAAAAGAAATGCAGATAACGAGCCGCAGAAAAAGCAAACTAATATGAGCAAACGGCAGCGGCCAGTCCCAGCTGCTGATGCATCGAGCGAACCCCGAAAACCAATAGATCCGTCAAAGCCATCCTGGGTGCCTGATCATATCAATGTGGATGAACTCCTGAGTAAGTCCTAATTTCCATATAGCGGGACTTTAGGTTAAATTAACTTTAAGGGTAGGCGGCAGTCTGTTTCATAGAGCAGCGCCGCCTTTGTTGTTTCTATCAGCCTATATTTCAAATGAAATAAAATGACAATCGATATTAATGGCCAGTCTCGCGTGAAAGCCATCACAATTAAACACTTTTCATCTTACTTTCTGTAACATGTGGCTTTTTACTGGCTCGACTATGCGTTGCTCTCTTTATCAACCCCTGGAATATTTGCCTGTCTACCGTCCTTTAATGAGGTGTGAGGCGCTTTTTCCGCATTTTTCTGATCTTCCCTATGGATAAATTTGAAATCCGTCGCCAGAAACTTCTAAAGCTCATTGACGAGTATGCCAATGGGGTTAAATACAAATTCGCGCAAATGGTTGATTTGCATCCCGGAACAATTAGCCACCTGGTCGCAGAGCCAGGAACACCAGGTAAGCAATTAATTTCCGAGGCTAAGATAGATCAGATAGAAGGGCGGCTGGATATACCAGGATGGTTTGATTTACCTCCAGATCCACAACAGGATCTATGGCCTTTCAAAGCAATGACGTTTCGCCAGTACTGTGAAATGGACTCTTTAGACAAAGAGGAAATCGAGGCATTTTTAAAAATAAAACTCAAAAGTCATTTTAAAAAGCAAAAGAAGATGCAATAAAAGGCCGTTTTAGACGGTCTTTATTTTTAATATTTATATAGAAGTTATATATTTTAAAAAAGATATTGCAACAAATTACAGGGTACGATAGTATTTCTCAATTAATAAGAACGCTCTTTAATCTGTTGCAGACATAATCACCTGTCGAGGTGATAAACCAGACCCTGGAACGGGTATATTTTGCGTTCCAGCGATATGGAGAGGCGTCAGCCGGGGAGCCTTGAACAGAATCCCAGCAGTCCTTCAAAGCAAGGGGATTTGTACTAAAGGGAGGGAATTACATTAGTACGAATCAGGCACTACAGCGCAAGACGATAGCGTGCACGCAATGGTCGCGGCGAACGTGAATATTCGCGGTAAGACAATTTATTTTGGCTTACAGAACCGACCTGACAGTACGGAATAGATACGGCAGAGCACTTACTATATGGGTGAGTGCGCTTTATTAAATGGCTTGGCACTGTGATGGCCAGGCATTTTAAAGAAGCGGAAAATTTACTGAATAGTTGAATAATTAAATAACTATTTATTCGGTTCTGTTCCGCGCAGATACGACCAATCTACGGTTGAGTTAAGGTTTTCACATCGGATCCCAGTCAGTTTTTCTATCTCAGGGCAATGCTCAGGCGGGACCTCGCTTTGTTTCCATTGCCAAATGGCGCTGCTGGATACATTCAATAGCTCGGCCAGCCTGGCTTGATTACCTACAGCTTTTGCCGCAACATTTAATGATTCTTCGATACGAGGGTTTTTCTTTTTCATAAATTTCAACTTGATAAGGACACCCTAAGTTTAGATTATCTGAATATTTATTTCAATAAAGTGTAAAGTAATTCTTGATACTAAAACTTTAGTATTTCTTTACACTTACGGGATGAAATTAAATGAATGGATCCGCTCTGCGCGTCATCATGCAGATATGAGCCAGGAGAAGCTAGGAGAGTACTTGGGGAAGTCCAAGGCCAACATCTCTATGTGGGAATCTGGAGCTCATGAGCCGAGCTTTGCGCAACTATTAAAGATAATAGAAGTGACTGGCTACAGAGAGCTTTTGCCTGGATTAAGTGCTGCCTTGGAAAAGGCGCATTGGCCTTTCCATGAACTCTCTTTGGATAAGGTTAGAAAGATCGATGATCGAGATCTTATCAAGCTAGAAACGGTCATTCAGATCTCTGCAAAACAGATCGGACTTGACGTTTCTAAGGACGACAACAATAAATAACCCTTCGTAAAAGAGCTACGGGCTTGTCCTGTAGTATTTTGTTGCAATAAAAGTTAAGAAAATCTAAATATTTAGGTCAGTATAGCTTTACTAAAAGTGTTCAGATAAACTAAACTAGAGTCAATGGTTAACGCCATTGGCTCTTTAACAATTTATCAAATAGGTCACATGTCGATGTGATTAGTCAGCCCGGCAGGCGCTTTGCCCGACCGGTCTGTCCAGGTTCGCCAGGGGCCTGACTCGAAACCCTATTAGCTATCAGTAGATGGCGGCTTGAGATTAATAATCCAGCTGGCTTAAAGCGCAAGACGATGGCGCACACGTAATGGTCGCGGCGAACGTGAATATTCGCAGTTAGAAATGATCGGCTCCAACCGATGAAACTACGTAATTGACCTGACAGGCCGGAACAGGTACGGCAGATAAGCCACTTACTGAGTAAGTGCGCTTTGGTAAATGACCTGGTAGTTACCAGGTTTTTTTCTGAAGCGATAAAAACATTATGGTGATATATGCAAGTATTAGCGGCTGAAAAATTTCTTCGTCTTCCTTCTAAAAGCATAAAAAAACCGCCGTTTTCTCTCCCTCGGAAACAGATTGATTGGGACGAATACAGGCAATTTGGCGCTGTCAAATGGAGACCTAGAAAATTTGAATTGCAGTTTATAGGTGGTATTCAGTTCGGGTTTGAACCCTGGAAAAGGGTGGTAGGCTCATTTAACAATAACCTGGTATCGCTGCCTCCTGTTATCGAAATAGACCCTTTTTTGTCACGCAATTTGAAAAAAGGAGCCATTGTCTGGACTCCCAAAAGAAGGGGAATAGGTAATGTTGATAAAACAGAGTGGGCGGCCTTGTGGCTCCGTATACGGGCTACAAATCACAAGTCCATCCCCTGGGAAATCCATTTTGAAAGAGTCAATGAATGCACTTTTGATATTTTCCAGGCCAATGACAGTACTACACGCCTTGAGCTGTACGTAGCCAAGGATCAGCGGGAAATCTATAGACATAAGCGTTTCTGGTAATGCGCACCGGCTAAATAGCCGGTTTTTTTATATCAAAGGATATACATGAAAACAGTACATTTCGTCTTGCAAGGCAAGGGTGGGGTAGGTAAGACATTTATTTCATCAATCGTTGCGCAATATCTTGGGCATGCTTCTGGCGCCCCTGTGCATTGCTTTGATACCGATCCCGTCAACAAAAGCTTTTCGCAGATACAGGGACTGAGCGTTCAAACAATCAATATTCTTACTGAAAACAAGAAAATTGATGGTAGCCAGTTTGATCAGTTGATGAATCAGTTAATTGAACAGGACGGTCAGGGCGTTATTGATAATGGCGCATCTTCATTTGTCCCGCTTATGGACTATCTGCAAGAGAACAACGTACCTGCCTTTTTCAAGGACTCGGGCATCAATATGGTGATGCATGTTCCCATGCAGGGCGGCCAGGCCCTAAAAGATACGACATATGGCCTTAGCGTTGTCCTGGATGAGCTGAAATGCCCTGTTGTCGTCTGGCTCAATAATCATCATGGTCAGATTGATAAAACGGTTGATGCCTTTAAAGATCGGGCCATTTATAAAAAATACAAAAGCCAAATTCTTGGTGTTGTGGAGATTGCCGACCGCAGCCAGGATACTTTCGGTAAGGATATCCGAAGCATGACAGAACAGAATTTGACATTTGATGAAGTGGCTCAGTCAGAGAAGTTTTTCATTATGAATAAACAGCGGATTCTGATTTTCAAGCGCAGTATTTACGAGCAGTTGGATGCTATTAATTTAGGAGAAAAAAATGATGTTCCTGCTGAAAAAGACAAGCAAGCATAAATTGCCTGCTCTGATGGTCACGATAGCCGCCAGTTTGGCGGCTTTCTCATTTCCGGTTCATGCGGATCAAGAACTGTCCGGTGACGAGAAAGATTCTTGCGGTGCATTACTGTGTTTAGCTAGTGGTGCCGGGCGCGGTGAAAGTGAATGCCAGGGCTATCTACGCCGCTATTTTTCGATCAAATTCACCCGCCCGGACAAAACTTTTGAGGCTCGGCGCGATTTTCTAAGTATATGTCCTACTGATAGTGATCCGGTATTTACGAAATACCATAAACCGGCGCTGATCAATGCCATTGCCCGAGGCGCGGGAAATTGCGATGCTAAGTTTCTGAACAGCCTGAACAAAGCCTATTACGAGAAAAAAATCGTAGATAAGGGTTGGAGCAAATGGAACAACGACGATGATACGGTGCGCATCGAGCGGGTGGAGTATGTAAAAAATGAACTACCCCCTTATTGCAAAGTGTATGAAGAAAACGAATACACGCAAGGCGTTGTGCCAATTTATGTCGGGGTAGAAAAAGAGGATGGGCATTATGTCGATCCTCCACCGCAGTAATTGAAGGGTGGGCCGGTCCAGGTGGCTGGCCCGTTTATTTGAAGGAAACACAGTATGCAGACCAGGACCGACGAGCTGGTAAATGAGGTTTTTACCCAGACAAAACAAAAACTGTCTCCTGATGATCCCTTGCTTTCACTAATTCTGTTGCAAGAGAAAAGCTTGCAGCGGGCATTTTTGCAGCAAAACATAAGCCGGGCCGATCAGGATCAGGCATTTTTAGCGCAGCTGGATGAACGCCTGGTAAAAATCAACGCGATGGCTGCCGACCTGGCGCAGTACCGGGAAAGAGTGATTGCGGAGCTGTTGGCCAAGAATCAGCAGGTTGCGGTTCAGATTGAGGGCAGGGTGGTACGCAGGGCATTGGGTGGTGTACAGCGCCTGCGAGTCCTGGCCGGGGTCGCCCTGGCGGTGGCAGTGTTTAGCCTGGCCGGGGTGGGGATGATGTATTTTCAGATGAGAGGATGAATATGAAAGCATTCAAGGCCGTGAAGTTGGCCGCATTCGGGTTGTTGACCGGACTATGTTTGCTGCGCCCGGCGCTGGCCGTGCAGGAAGCGCTGCCGGTTCAAGATACCCCAGAGCTGACATTTAATCAGTTGGCGGCAAAATGTGCGCCTACAGTGCATGCCAGCACCATGCAGGCGCTGGTCCGTAGGGAAAGCGGTTTTAATCCCTACGCTATTGGTGTGGTGGATGGCGTTGTGTCGCAGCCCAAGACGTTGGAAGATGCCATTTCGACGGTTAAGGCATTGCACAAGGCCGGGAAAAATTTCAGCATGGGTCTGGCACAGATCAATAAATACAATCTGCCTAAGTTCGGCCTGACCTATGAAACGGTTTTTGAACCCTGCCAGAATCTGCAAACCGGTGCTCAGATCCTTGAAGATTGCTTTAACCGGGCTGGTTCTGCTGATGCACAAGTCGCCCTGCAGAAAGCCCTATCTTGTTACTACAGCGGTAATTTCAGGACTGGCTTTAGGCAGGATTTCAAAGGACAGCCGCCCTATGTGAAGCGAATCCAGTTAGCCGCCGCCCAAAATAGCGACGAGCAAAAATTACGGATTCCTGCGATTAGTGTCTCCACGCCATTGCTGGGGCCGGTGAAGGCAACGATTAAGAGAATCCCAACAGCCAAGGTAAAGCGCCAAGCTGAATCGGATCGCGCTGTTGCCACACAGGCCCCTGAGAGGCGCGAGGCAGCAGGTTGGGATGCTTTTGGTGACTGGTAATAGTTAAATAGTTATATAACTATTTAACTATTGGAGGTTTAAAATGACATTCATAGAATGGGAAAATCGAATCTGTGATCTGATCTCGGATCAACTGGCAATACCCCGTTCCGATGCTCAGGGTATGCTTGAGGCAAATGACACTTTGTTATGTACGCAATGGCAGGACAAACGGTCATTACAAGAGGCTGCGCAGGAAATTATTGACAGTACTGCAATTTAAGAGGATCTAAATTATGTTTTCAAAAAGTATTGTTAGAGGTGTATTTTTGGTAGGTTTGTGCCTGCTGGTCGTCGGCTTGGTCACCTCTTTCTTCAACGTCTAAATGCAACAAATCTAGCATTGATTGCGCCAAATCTGGATTTTTTAATTGATAAAATAGTTCCATGAAAATGGGTAGTTTCAGCAGGAGTTAACAATGAAATTTATTTTAGAATCTTTGACGTCATTGTTTGTCGGTGGTTTGCTTGGTGGTCTGTTATGGTCGTTCGGCGAGGGAATGGGGATCTTAGGAGTGCCAGGTTATTTGATTGCTGCTAGTTTTGGCATGTTGGCTTGCGCCTGGCTCTTTGTTTGGAATCGAAAGAGTGAAGATTCTTTAGCGCGATTCGCTGGCGTAATATTCACGGCGGCGATTATAGGATTTCCGATGCTGGGTTTTTGGATCGGTGCGGATCAACAGCCTGTAGAAAATCAGTTGATACACTCTCAGATGCTTTTGCTATGGGTAAAGTGGCTAATGATTGTTTCCTTTATTCTGACTATGCTTTTCTCATTTGCGTCAATATTGGCACCACTTAGAGAAAGAAACGAAATTCAGTACAAGCTTTGAGTTCTAATTAGCATCAGACACCCCGAGGGGTGTTTTTTTTTGATCTTATTATTTGATTTTCAGGGAGGGGGAAACCACAGAGAGAGTGATGACATAGTACCCAGCAAAAAATTTGCGTTCTTTTGAGTATCAGACACCCCGAGGGGTGTTTTTTTTTCGTTCTTAATTTTTTATTTTCAAGGAAATAATAATGACACACGTATCACACAACGTTGTTCGTAAGGGGGTTGAGTCCTTTTTGATGGTTGGATTGTTGCTTGTATCGCAGATGGCGATGGCCCAGGGTTTTGCCAATGAGGCAAGTACCATGATTCAGAGCATCGCGGATGGAATCTACCTTGTGGTGGGGATTCTGGCGACTATCGGGTTGCTCTGGTGCCTGTTTCAGGGTTTTGCAGGTCGCAAGACATGGGGCGATGTGCTGGAAATGAGCCTGTGGATCTTTGCCGCTGGTGCAGGTATGACAGCTGCGACGTGGATTTTTTCATCAGGTGGTTCCATCAGCTTTTAAATCTAAGGGGTTCCGCCCATGCAAGACGACAAACACTATGAAAAAAATGGCTATCCCACGTTCAACGCGCTGGGTCGTGCAGCCATGGTTTTGGGAATACCAGTGATTCCGCTGGCGTTGGTAATGGGCGGCAGCCTTGCTTTGACGATGCTCCTTTTGAGTGTTCTCAAGGGCAAGGCCCTGCTGTTTATGCTGATTCCCATTCCTGTGGTCATTTTTATGAAAACCGTTTCAAGCAACGATGACCAGGCATTAAAAATTATTGGCTACGAGCTGATGTGCTGGTTTTATCGGCGCAATGCGGCCATTTTCAACGGGACGACCACTATTTTGGCTACCCATTTCGGGAGAAATTTAAATGATTATCAGCGATTTGTTGAACAACATACTGAAAAAACAGACCTCCAGCGATATGTTCCTGCCGAAAATATCCCAACATATCACCGCTGACCTGATTCATATCAAGACAGGGTATATCGGGTTTGTAATTCGGCTTGAGGGCTTGCCCTTTGAGAGCGAAGATGAAACGCACCTGCAAGCTCACTTTACCCAGCTGTCCCGGCTGCTATCCGGTGCAGGCAAAACGCTGGGGTCGCGCCTGGGTCTATGGACGACCCTGCAAAGGCGCAAGAAAGCATTCGACCGGGAATATGCCTTTGATAATCCCTTTTGCCAGGAGTTTGCGGCCAAGTATTTGGCGAAATTTCAGACAGGGGATTACTTTGAGAATATTTTCTATCTGACAGGTCTGATTAAATATGAAGACTTTGACGATGGGATTAAAGAGGCTCAGGACTTGCAGACAGTACTGATGCAGGGCTTGCAGCCCTATGACCCGGTTGTTCTTACCGCTTGGCAGAACCAGGACGGCACCTTGTTTTCCGAGGTGCTTTCTTTCTTTGGATTTCTGATAAATGGCGTCCAGGAAGATATACCGCTTTCGAACGTTGACGCCTATCAAACGCTTGCCAGCTCGGATCTGCATTTTGGCTCAGATGTTTGCGAAATCCGTAGCCAGAACGGCACCCGCTTCGCTACGTCATTCGATTTAAAGGATTTTGGGGTTTCCAAGCTCAAGGTATTGACCGGTGTATTGGATCTACCTTGTGAATTCACATTGACGCAATCTTTCGTATATGTCGATTCATCAGCGATGCAAGAAACCATCAAAAAGCAGCTGAACAACCTTAAATCGGTAGGGGATCAGGCCCTTGACCAACAAGATGAACTTCAGGCGGGCCAGGGTGGCTTAGCCTCTGGGGAATTAATGTTTGGGGAATATCACAGTGTCCTGGTGGTGTATGGTGACACGGCCAAACAAGCTTCTCAGAATGGGGCCAAGGTCTATACTCGGTTTCAGAACTCCGGTGGGTATCGGTTTGTCAAAGCGGGGCTGTCGGCTCCGACTACATATTTTAGCCAAGTGCCAGGGTCCAAGCACAAGCCCCGGTGTTTCCCGAAATCGACGGTCAACCTGGCTACGTCGTTCGGAATGCACAACTATTCTCATGGGAAAAGCCAGGGCAACCCGATTGGGGATGGTTCAGCGGTCATGCCACTGCAAACCATATCCAATACGATTTATGACTTTAATTTCCACTTCTCTAACCCGAAGGAAGACAACATAGGCGACAAAATCGCCGGTCACACCCTAATTTTGGGCGCTACCGGGACAGGTAAAACCACACTGGAAACGGCGCTTTTAGCTTTTACTGATCGCTTTAACCCTCATTTGTTTGTGTTGGATCTGGACGAGGGGATGAAAATTTTCATCAAAGCCATTGGCGGTACGTATTACGCGCTGAAAGATGGCCAGCCTACTGGCTGCAACCCGTTTCAGATGCCAGATACTCCCAAAACCCGAGAGTTCCTATACCGACTTGTCGGTATATGCGGGAAAAATGCAGAGGGCAGGGTGACGGCAGGGGAAGAAAAGCAAATCCAGCTGGCGGTCGATACCTTGATGAATACCATTGATTTTGACAATCGAAATTTCAGTGTTCTGTTGCAATCAATTCCGCACGATCCGGGCAATACGGACAGTCTAAGGACTCGGTTGTCGCGCTGGTGCCGTAGTGAAGGAGGTCGGTACGCCTGGTGCCTGGATAACGCATCTAACGATTTTGACCCGGATAATTTTTATCGGATCGGGTTTGATCTGACCGATATTCTCAAGGATGACTACTTACCCACTGAACCAGTGCTGGCGTACCTCTTTTATCTTCGTTCTCTGATGATGGAGCGGGTTGCCGGGTCAGGCAGTATTTTAGGGACGGTCATCACGGAATTTTGGTATGCGGCCAGGTTTGAAATAACCCAGGAATTTATGCTCAAAATCCTGAAAACCGACCGCAAACTAGGCGGGTGGGTAATTTTGGACAGTCAAAGTCCAGAAGATGCCATTAACAGCCCGATTTTTGCGGCACTTGTGCAACAGACGCCTACCAAGATCTTTTTGCCCAATCCTGATGCTGAATATAAGGGCAGCTATGATCGGTGCGGTATCACTCTCAAGGAGTATGAGGAGCTTGTCAAACTAACCTTGGAATCTCGCACTTTCTTAATCAGACAGTCTCGGCAGTCAGCTTTTGCGACGCTGAATCTGTACGGATTTGAGGATGAAATGGCTGTGTTATCTGGTTCTTCGAATAATGTAGCCATTTTGGATTCTGTTTTGAATGAGCTGGGGGATGTGCCGGTCGAGGTCTGGTATCCCATCTTTAAAGAGCGGCTGCATGAAGCGCGGCAAGCCAGACGTAAGAAGGCGGCGTAACACAATTGTTCTTGTAGTGAACCCACCTTGACCTATGCGCTGGGTCAGGTGGGGAAATGAGATAGCAGTACACGTATATTTCTCTTTTTTCTAGGAAATTCAAAATGAGAACCCTAAAATTTATTAAACAGGCCGCATTGACTGCGGCTTTTTCTTTGTCCGGCCCGGCTTTCGCGGTGGGCGTTCCTACTATTGACGCTGCGGCGCTAGCTCAAATGGCTGAGCAGATTACGCACATGAAAACGCAGATTGATAACCAGATTTCGCAAATTACTGAATTGAAAAGCCAGGTCAAGGCAGTGACTGGCACCCGCAATATGGGCAATCTTCTGAAAGATACCGTCAAGGACGTAATCCCTTCTGAGTGGGCAGATATCTACAAAGCGGCCAATGTCGATGTTTCCAGTATTACAGATCTTAAAAGCTTCGACCCGCAGGCCAGTTTGAAAAATCTGGCTTCAATTCAAGAATTTTCAGAGCGGGCTTTTGAGGATACGAAGGATCGGCTTGTCAATATTGAAGGGCTGATGAGTCAAATTGATTTGGCCGAGGATGTGAAAGCTGCTGCTGATCTGCAAAACCGGATTGCTACAGAAAATGGGGCCATTATGAACACACAGGTCAAGCTGGATATGATGGCTAGGCTCCATGAAAATCAGAAGGAGATAGAGAGCAGAAAACTAGCAGAGTATAACAATTGCTCACTAGAAGCATGGGGAAATGGAACAACAGGGAGTTGCGGATAATTTTATATTGTTGCATTCTATTGGCTGAGGAGACGCAGCCAGCTTTGTCTGGCTGCATTTTTTATCATCTGAAATAAGGATATGACATGCGTGGTTTCTTAATTGCTGGTGCTATTGGTTTGAGTATTGTTTTGATGGGCTGCGGAGAAAAGGCAGAAGCCGAAACGCCACCAACACCACCTGGTCAACCGATTCCAGAAGGTACACCTATGCCTAAAGATGGCGAAATATTGAACAAGGATTTGAAGCTGGGACTTTGCCGCAGAAACGCAGAATTATGGGGAAAGGACAGTAAAGAACAAGCCCAGGAATGTAAGAAGGACTTGGGCCAGGAAGTATGTGAAAAATACTATGACAAGGCAGCTTGCGAATGAGCTGATTTTATGTAAAAAGGATTGCCATGAGCACCATCGCGGATATAACGGAGTTAATGACTTCGAAGCTCGGGCCAGAACTATTTGAGAAAACGGGGCAATTCATTGAAGGGATTGCCCCTATTTTTTCGCTCGGTCTGAGCCTATATGTTGTTTTACTGACATTTTATTATTACAACAAGGGATTTGATGAGTCGATAGTAGACATTTCAAAGAGGGTGCTTGTTTGGCTTATTATTATTGCCTTTGCTTTCAATGCTGGTAATTATTCCAAGATTGCGGGCATCATATATGCACTTCCCGATCAGTTAAGTAGTCTATTCGGATATACAAATAGTGGTCCAAGCGCCGTAGAAACAGGGCTAAAGAGCATTGATAGAATGATTGCCAGCTTAGATAAAATATCGAAAGACAAAGCATGGTATGAAATTCAAACACATCTAGCAGTTTATGGTGCTAAGTTGATTACCATGATTTTGGGTTATTTGTTATTTATAGTGGCATATGCTTTTTATCTGATTGCTAAAGTATGTCTTGCGTTGACATTAATGATCGGGCCTTTGTTCTTAGGCGCTGCTCTGTTTCCAGGGACACGCCAATATTCAATGAACTGGATCGGACAATGTTTGAACTATACGGTCACTATTGCACTGTTAACTTTGATCAGTGTAATTCAAAGCAGTTTTGTTCAAAGTAGTGTAAATGAATGGGCTGCTCAGTCCACTCGTTGGGATTTAGTGGAAGCTTGGAAAGCTATATCACAGCTGTTGGTAATGACGATCATTTTCTTAATGGCAGCATTAAGTATCCCTAGCATTGCAGGCGCTTTGACAGGTGGAGCTATGGCCGATACACACAGTAGAACGTTTGGCAGGATGGGCGGTTTCGTCAGCCGTACCTTTGACAAGATCACTAATAGAGGTTCAGGTGGATCTGGTCGGAGGTATAACCGGGCCAGCGGTGATTAAAGGAGAGGATGATGAGAAATGCTTTAGAGACGGCCCATCGCCGGGCGATTCGTAGGGAATGGTCGAATCGTGGCATGTCATTATTGTTCAACCTTGAATTGACCTTGTTGGCAGGATTGGCGGGCTTTATCGTTAAGTCTTGGCTAGTATTCTTAGGTGCTTTTATGCTCATGATGTGGTTGCGCCGATACCCGGTGTTCTGCTTGATTATGTGTTTTCTGTTCACTGCAAACTGGACTTTCGGTGCTTGGAGTCTTTCATATTTTGATGATGGTTGGTCAATTAGAACGCTCACACTGTCAGTATTTGCCTTTGCTATTTTTGGATGGCTACATTGGCGGGGCCTCGATGAGCTAAACGACATTTATGCTAGGTAGCCAGTCACTGACACATTAGTAACTTTCACACAAAGAACCGCATTTAATGCGGTTTTTTTTCGTCCTTAATAATCGATTTGTTCTTTGACAAAAAAAATTTGCTCATAGGAGTAGGTAATGAAAAAGCTATTTATAAGTGCGCTGTTGTTGGTTTCCCTGGCTGCATGCGCCAGCCACACGCCAGCCCCGGAACCAAAGGGAACACCCTTTCCGATCAATCAAGGTTATGAAATAAAAGGTGAGGTGCGCCATGTTCTTTAAGAAGAAAAAACAAAAGGCCGAGGCTTCGCCGCGCCAGGAGGCGATTACTTTTATCCAGAAAGCGCAGGAATTTGAACGCTCACAAATTGAGGCAGTCAAGCGCAATAACAAGGTTGCTTGGCGTGTGGCCGGGGTGAGCATGTTCATTTCTGTCTTGGCAGTAGGGGCTGTGATTGGTCTGACGCCACTGAAATCTGTTCAGCCGTTTGTACTTCGGGTGGATAACAATACCGGTGCGACGGACATTGTGACTTCGGTTCGGGATATTAAGAAACTCAAGTATGACGAGGCCATAGATAAATTCTGGCTCGGTCAGTACATCCGCTTTCGTGAGGGTTACGATTGGTGGACCGTTCAGGCAGGCTATGACGCATCCATGCTGATGAGTTCGCCGCAGATTCAGAATGATATAGCGGGCCTTTTTGAGTCGCCAGCCGCACCCTATAAGGTGCTTAAGGATAAGGCTCGCGTTGATGTGCGGGTAATTAGTGTTAGCTGGGTGGGGGATGTGGCGCAGGTGCGGTTTGAGCGCAAAGTCAAGATGTTGACCGCCGACCAGGCCAAAGCGCCGCCACCACAACGCATGCTGGCAACGATTGCGTACCGGTATGTCAATAAACCGATCACTGAAAAAGATCGCCTTGTAAATCCGTTGGGATTTCAGGTCATGAGCTACCGGATTGATCCGGAAGCGGTTGCGACTCAGTAAGGGCGAGAGGAAAAAATCATGAAACAAAAGCCATTTTTAACGCTTCTGGCCGCTGCTGCGGTCTTTTTTATGTCCGGCCAGGCCAGTGCCTTGTCAGTACCCAAAGGATCTAGCCAGGATGCGCGTATCCAGACTGTGACCTATAGCCCTAACAATGTATTCCATATCCGGGCGCAGATAGGGCGGGCGGTCCTGGTGCAGCTGGAAGCCGATGAGCGCCTTGAAGGCGATAGCGCCACCCTGGGTATGGGTGACTCGGAGGCCTGGAAATTGAACGTCAAGGGCAACAATATCATTTTCAAGCCCACGGCACCGAATCCTGAAACAAACCTGATTGTGACGACCAATAAGCGAACTTATGTGTTTCAGCTGTCGATAGATGGCCGGGGCCGTCAGGCTCCCACGTATGTGTTGCGGTTCCGGTATCCCGATACTCAACGTGCCAATGTAGCGGCTCAACGGGCCAAAAATGACCAGGCGCACGAAATCCTTAGTGGCAAGAAGCTGCGGCCTAATGTTGTTCGGGCCAATCAGAACTATTGGGGATATGGCGATAAATCGTTGACGCCAACGGCCATGTATGACGATGGGCGCTTTACATACTTGGAATTTGATAATGGCCGTGATATGCCGTCGATCTACAAAATAATGCCCGATGGCACCGAATCCCTGGTCAATCTGCATGTCGAGGGCAATACCGTTGTTGTTCATGAATTGAGCAACAAATTTGTACTTCGCCTGGGCAATACCGTGTTGGGTGTGGATAACCGGGGCTTTAGCCAGCGTGGCCGCTTTAACCAGACCGGTGCAGGCCAGGATGGCCGTGTGCGGATCGTGAAATAAGGAAAATGTGATGAATCAAGACGATAAAGACCGGGATTTTACCGTTGGGGATGGGTCGAACCGGATAGAGCCGGATGAGCATGAAACCCTTCATAAAAAGGTCGGGGATGATGAGGTTGAACGGGGATTGCCGCAAAACCTGTCCTCCAAGAAGAAAACCAATGTAGGCAAGGTTTTCGTATTTGGCGGGATTGTGCTTGCGGTATTGCTGATTGTCATCACCATGATGGGCCTGTCTGGCCGGGGCGGTCAACCCGAGGATACGACGCCGAAAGAACTGGATATGGTGAAAAACAGCCGTCCTAAGAATTTCGCCCTGGAACAGGCAGAATTGACCCCACCGCCGCCGCCACCGGCGCCAGTGGTGATACCCCCAGCCCAGGAGCCAAATGTCGCTACAGCGGTTCCTGGGCAGGTTAATTCGGGAACGGTTCAGCCCAAAGAGCAGGAGCCGGTCGATAGGCGACTGACGGGGCCTGTCACCATAGATTTTTCGGGTGGTAAAGGCGACAGCAGCGCGCAAGCGGGGCAGGTGAGCCGCACGGAAAGCTCCACGGCCAACGGCTTTGCCTCTAAATTGCGCCCGACCAAGACAGAGCCGACCGTAGCCATGAAGCGGGCGGATCTGACTTACTTGCTCAAAAAAGGCACAAGCATTGCTTGCACTCTAAACACCATGATTGTGACAACCCAGCCAGGCATTACCCGTTGCATGGTCACAAAAGACGTTTATTCGGCCAATGGCCGGGTGTTGCTCATCGAGCGGGGTTCCGAAGTGATTGGTGAGCAGACGGCTGCCCTGGTGCAGGGCCAGGCGAGGGTCTATGTTCTTTGGTCTACGATTGAAACGCCTGCTGGTGTCTCCGTGACCGTCAACAGTCCTAGTGCCGATTCCCTGGGGGCCTCGGGCCAGGAAGCCCAAGTCGATAACCATTTCTGGCAGCGATTTGGCGGTGCAATCATGCTTAGTCTTATCAAGGATGGTATCCGCATGGCTGACAGCAGCAGCCGTAACCGGGGCGGGGTCACTTTTGATAGCTCCTCGGATTCTGCCGAAGATATGGCAACTGAGGCTTTGAAAAACACAATCAATATCCCGCCAACGGGCTACGTCAATCAGGGAACGCTGGTAAACGTCATGGTGGCGCGTGATGTGGATTTCAGGTCTGTCTATGAGCTGGTACAGCCGTACTTTTACAGTTCATCAACTAAATAGGTGGCAAGCATGGATGTTGTGAGCAATAGAGCTGATATTGGGTACGCCCCGGACATCAGCGCCCGTAACATCCTGGACCGGCTGGGCATTTCCGAATACCTGAACCGGCCAGGGGTAACGGATGTGATGATTAACCGGCCTGGGGAGGTCTTTATTGATAAACCGGATGGCGTGAGCTGTGAACACAATCCCCATTTGGACTATAAAAGCCTGATGGAATTGGCAAATGTGCTGACGATCTTTAATCAGAAGCACATTAGCCTAGCCCAGCCCATGCATTCGGTGATGCTGCCAGATGGGGAACGGGGTCATATTCTGATCCCGTCCGCGTGTGAGGAGCATACCGTGGTGTATGGGTTCAGAAAACCGTCAAAGGACCGGTTTAGCCTTGGTGATTACATTGATTCCGGGCGTTTGGCCGGGTTTCGGGATATGAGCGAAACCGCCCTGGAAGCCTTGAACGTGCTTGAGGGAATATACACCGGTAAGCAGTATAGGGACGTGGCCGACGAGCTGCGGTTGCCCTACGATGTGCGGCTAGAAGATTTTGAGCTGGATATGATGCACTACAAGGCCAACCGAGACTTTGCTAATTTTTTTCGGTTGGCAGTCGAGCACAAACTTAATATCTGCATGGTTGGCGGCACCGGCTCTGGCAAAACCACGTTTTCAAAGGCCATTGCCGATTTGATCCCCAGGGGAACCCGGATAGCAACCCTTGAGGATTCGCATGAGCTGGATCTGCCCAATCACCCTAACCATATTCATCTGTTTATTAAAGAACATGTCTCTGCGCAATCGCTCATTGCTGCCTGCATGCGTATTAAGCCAGATCGGATATTTTTGACTGAGCTGCGCGGTGGTGAAGCATGGGACTATCTGACAGCGTTAAATACCGGCCATCCTGGCGGTTTAACGTCTGTTCATGCCAATGATTCGCGTAGTGTTTTCCATCGGATCGCGGATCTGGCCAAACAGTCCCCAACCGGCGCTGGCATGGATTATCAGTATCTGCTGGCTAATGCCAAAAAGACAATCGATATCGTGTGCTTCTTTAAAGACACCTATATGACCGAGCTGTATTACGACCCGGTACAAAAACGTACAGCCATGCGCAGCTGACCCTACAGGTGAATATTTATTGAAGGTGCAATGAATATTCAAACAATCATAATCCTGCCCCGCCAATGTCGCGGGGCTTTTCTATTGAGGATAACAAATGTCTGCCTACATCAATGAAATTACCGTCATGGGCAATTTGGGCAAAGACCCGGAACTGCGATATTTCGCCAACGGAACAGCCAGTTTGCGTATTTCCATTGCGACCCCTGACCAATGGACCGACAAAGAAACGGGTGAAGTTAAAGAATCCACACAATGGCATACCGCATCGCTGCTTGGCAACCAGGCTGAAATCGTAGCCAAGTACATGAAAAAGGGCGACAAGATCTGGATTCGTGGCCCGCTGCAAACAAAGATCTACTCGGATGAACGCACCGGAATGGATCGCTTATCTGTCATGGTCAAAGTTCAGGATATGAAAATGATTCATACCAAGATCCGGCACGATGAAAAGCCAGAAGGTCCAGCTGATGTAGCTCAACAGGCGCAGAAGTCTGATTCTGGTCAAGCGACGGCAGTTAGCCCGCTTGAGCAGTTCAGTTAAGGATCTGCCAGCCATTCATTGATTTGGAGATGTTCTTTATGAAAAAAGCCATGATTTGGTTGGCGGCGTTGGTTGCCTGCACTCTGGTATTTGCTGTCATCGGGCAGTACGTGGGTAGCCTAGTCTTTATACGCTTTGCTAAGGCCCCGATCGATCCCGGCATCTATGTGTTGTGGGATCTGTATAAGAATACGCAAGGCGGTGGAATTTGGAGCCTTTGGCAATATAAGGTGGCAGTGGTTTTCAGTGTTCTGATTGCACTGCTCCCGATAATTGCTGGCATTGGTGCATTTTTTTCCGGCCCCAAGCGAGAATTACATGGTTCGGCCAGGTTCGCCACGCCTGGCGAGATTGCGAAGGCTGGGTTGCTAAATGACACGCACGAAAGCCCCGACATTATTATCGGTAAATACAAGGGCAAGTATCTGCGCTGGGGCGGCAACCAGTTTGCGTTTCTGGCCGCGCCGCCTCGGTCGGGCAAGGGTGTGGGTATTGTCATCCCTAACTGCTTACACTATCGCGATAGCCTGGTCGTGTTTGATCCCAAGCTGGAAAACTATGAAATCACGGCTGGCTATCGGGAAGCGCACGGCCAGGAAGTGTATTTGCTGCATCTGAGCACCGACCAATTCAGAAGTCATCGCTGGAATCCGCTTTCCTACGTGAAGCGAGACCCAGATTTTGCGCCGGGTGGGGCGTTTTCAATTGCTTATATTCTGTATCCGACCTCGGGCAATATGTCAGGCAACAGCATATTTTTCAATGAAATGGCGCAAAAGCTCTTTGTTGGCCTTTGTCTATATTTGATCGAGACAGAAAATGAAACCGGGGTGATTCCCTCAATGCCTGCTTTGTTAAAGCTGGCAACACCCGCAGACGGGCAATCTCTGGCCGATTGGATTAAAGAGACAGTAAAAACAACGCCGTTGAGCGATGCCTGCAAAACTAACATGTTGAGCTACGTGCCAAGTGCTGGCGGGCAAACTGGATCGGGGATCATTTCCAACTTTATGGCTCCACTATCGGTATTTTCGGATCCGGTGGTAGCAGGCATTACCAGTGGGGATGATTTCGATTTGCGCGATGTGCGCCGTAAGCGCATGAGTATCTATGTTGGGGTCAATCCAAACGATTTTTCCCGGTTTGGGCGTTTGATTAATCTGTTTTTTAGCCAGTTGATCAGTGTGAACACGGATCAATTGCCCCAGCAGAACCCAGATCTGAAATATCAATGTCTTCTCATGATCGATGAAGCTGCCGCGATGGGAAAAGTGGACATTATCGAGACTTCGGCTGCGTACATTGCGGGCTATGAGCTGCGCCTACTCATGATTTTCCAGAACAGACCGCAGATGAACAATCTCTATGGCGTGGACGGGGCGCAATCGTTGCTGGGCAATTTTGATTGCCAGATTATTTTTGCTACCAGGGATAACAAGGATGCGCAGGAATATTCGGAAATCATAGGCTATGAAACCGTACATTCCAAAAGTCGCAATACCGGCAAGGGTGGCCGCAGCATTTCCGAAGCGTTCGGTGATGGGGCGGGGCAGCGCAGGGCGGTGATGTTACCCCAAGAAATCAAGGCCATGCCTAAGACCGATTGCGTCATTAACATGCCTGGCATGAACACGATCTATGCCAAGAAGGTGCGTTATTACGACGATCCGATATTTAAGCAGCGCCTGGGCTACCCGCAACCAATGGTGCCGACATTTGAACGTCCCTCGGCAGCTAATGGCAAAGCTGCAGCCGGTTCAAGTCCTGAGGCCGTACCGGCACAGGAGCTTGATTCTACTGATTTAAATAGGGTAGCCAACAAGGACGCACTGATGCAAACCGTCATTGCGGGGTTGTGTGCCGAAGATTCGCCGCCGGAGTATTTGGCAGACCTGAAACAGGCAGTAGAACAAGCCTGGCAGGACAGTGGCACCCGCGCATTTGAGCGGGTGTTAGGAAACACTTAAAAAGGAATGAGTGATGACAAACCAAGATGATATTCGGGAAGCCTTGAAGCATGTAGATTCCAAAGACCGTGAAACCTGGCTGCGTATGGGCGCAGGCATTAAATCAGAGTTTGGCCAAGATGGTTTTTCTCTTTGGGATGAATGGTCCCAAAAGGCCGAGAGTTACAACGAAAAGGCGGCAAAATCAGCCTGGAAAAGCCTGAAACCTGGCCGCGTCAATATTGGGACAGTGTTTTATGAGGCAAAACGGGCCGGATATGTGGCCGGGACGCCCTACACGCCGCCTAGCGCAGAGGAGAAAGCAGCGATGGCAGAACAGCGGCGTATTGCAGAAGAAAAGGCCCTGGCAGAACGCGCTATAGAGGCCGCGCAGGCCAAAGCCGACGCACAGGCGCGGTGGGATAAGGCCGGGCCAGCTAATCCTCAGCATCCCTATCTGATAGCCAAGGGTATTACCGATCAGGCTGTTATTGGTGCCATTCGCCAGGACGGCAATCAATTGCTGGTGCCATTGCGTCAAAGTAAGGAGCTGGTGGCTATCCAATCAATCGGCCCCAATGGGTTCAAGTCCTTTGCTGAGGGCAGCCAGGTGCAAGGATCTGCTTTTTTACTTGGACACCCCAAAACCGCCACTTCTGAGCGTGGTGTATTGGTGGCAGAGGGATTTGCAACAGCGGCCAGCTTGCACCAGGCAACCGGGCAGCCGGTTTTGATGGCGGTTCATGCCTACAACATGAAACCTGTAGCCGAGGCACTTAAGGGAACAATGCACGATATTCCAATTACATTTTGTGCTGATAATGACCCCAATGGAGTAGGCATTAATTATGCGGACCAGGCCGCTGCTATCGTAGGCGATAAGGCCCTGGCCGTGATGCCGGAGTTTACCGATGCCGATTTTGCGGCATTCCGGCAAAAGCACGGTCCCGAGGCGATCCCTACCGATTTTAATGATCTGGGGCAGGTCAGAGGCTTGGAAGCGATCAAGGAAGCTGTCCAGCAGACGCAAATTCAGCGGGATACCCCTGATATTCAGGAGGCACAGCCGTCAGGCGTGCCGTCTTCTGTCTTTGGTCCGCAGGAACAAAACCGGATTGAACCAGATCTGGAGTCGGTAATCGAGCAGGCCCCGGTCGCAGATTCGATACAGCCAGTGAAGCAACCCCATGCTACCCCCGCAGGTACGCCATTGCCTACCGGAACAGAGCCGATAGCCGCAGAAGCGGCGATAAAAAAGCCCGTCTTGGACCTGGCCTATAAGGCCCCGCCTGATGGGCTGGAAGTCCGGTATTTGTTTGTGGATGGCAAGTATGTCGATGCAGGTAATGGGGTGACGACGATCTTTCAGGACAAGGGCAAGTACCTTTCGACGACCAAGGAAGATATACAGACTGTGCATGATATGGTTGAAGTCGCCAAGGCCAAGGGCTGGGAACGGCTTAAATTGTCTGGCACACCCGAGTTTAAACGGCTGATGTTCATTGAGGCTGAGAGCCAGGGGATAAAGACGCGAGGGCATCAACCCACGCCCGAGGATCTGGCTATGGTTACAAAACGCCTGGAAGAACGCAGCTTGAACCAGGTGCAAGCTGATCCGGCGCAAGTGAAAAATCGGGATTTTAGCCAGGGCAATAGCCCAAAGCACGATTCACAGGCAGCGTCTGCCGCAGATCGGTTAGTCGCACAAAATGAGTTGCCGACTGATGCCCAGATAGAAACATCTTCTAAGGCAGATATCGATTCAGATGTTCGGATGCCTGATATTGGCAGCCAAAGTATCTCGTCTGAGGTTAAGATAGCCGCCGATCAGATGCGGTCAGCACAATCTGCCGAGAATGGTACTGCTTCTAAGCCTGGATTTTTGGAGCGTCTGAATCCGGCCAGCCAGGCTAAATTTCGGTATGTTCAGCAAATGGCCGATAAAGTTGTCAGCTATATGCGCCATGATCGCAGGGACGATGCACACCGTAATTTCAATACCAATATGGAAAAAGCGGTAAATGGTACAACGCTCAATGTTCCTACCCCTATGCGGGAATCGGTACAGGAAAAGCCAGCAATTGAACCGCATCGGCAAGAGCAGGATTTGACGTTAGAGCGATAGTTTTAAAGGGGAAATTATGAAAAACCGGCTTGCCGGATTTATTTCGGTGTTGCTGCTGGTTGGGGTGGTTGTTGGGGCGATGTGGTTTGATCGCGCCAACAACACCGTGCCGCAGGTCAATGCAGTGGTCGAACGGGTCATTGATGGCGACACCATTGATGTGTTGATCGATCAGCAGCTGGTGCGCATTCGCCTGGTCGGCATCGATGCGCCGGAACTGTCTCAAGACAATGGTCGCTCAGTGCAACAGTTCCTGGCTAGCTTCATCCAAGGACAGGAAGTAAAAATTGCATTGGATAGTCAGGACAAGTACGGTCGGTCGCTGGCCGAGGTTTTTGTGGCTACAAGAGATCCAAAAACTTTAGCCCAAAGTCAGCTATCTGTTAACGAGTTCCTTGTTCGTACCGGTCGAGCGTGGGCCTATCGTTATCGGGGGGAAGTCCAATATTCCGGTTATGGCCAACTGGAAGCGGACTCCCGCGCAGCGCGGCGGGGATTGTGGTCGAGCGCCGGCGCGGTTGAGCCGTGGCAATGGCGTAAAACGCAAGCAAATCAATAATATAGGAGTAAATGCTATGGATGAAAAAACGACAATTGCGGTGGATCCCAGGCAGCAGCTATTGGATTTCATGCTGGAAATGCCTGAAATTTACGGCTACGAGCAGGATCATTTGACTCATTCTGAGCGCCAGGCGCTGGTCCAAGCCCCTGAGGAGACCGAGGACTAGTTCAGCTCGCGTTATTGCAAACACACCCACGAAGCCCTACCAGAAATGGTAGGGCTTTTTTCGTTTGAGGAGAAAATAATATGGCCGAGAAAAAACCGGCATTTCATGAGCAGCTGGCCGAAAACATCATTACACAGTTGCAAGCAGGGACAGCGCCCTGGCAAAGGCCGTGGGATGCGCCGTTAATTAGCATGCCTTACAACGAATCTACCGGCAAGCCCTATCGGGGCGGCAATGTCTTGAATCTTATGCTGGCCGGATACACAGACCCGCGCTGGTTGACGTTTAACCAGGCCAAGGAACGCGGCTATCGGGTCAATAAGGGCGAAAAAGGATCTTTGATCCAAACATTTCGTTTTCATGAAGAAAAGCAGGTGCGCGATGAGCAGGGTAAGCCGGTCAAGGATGACAAGGGTAATGCTGTGATCGAGCAAACCAAGCTGAACAAGCCAATTATTCGTACTTTTGTTGTGTTCAATGCTGAGCAAATGACAGGTTTACCGCCCCTTGAACGTACAGAGCATCAATGGAACGGGGTCGAGCAGATCGATAAACTGCTGGCCGCCAGTGGTGCGCAGATCGAGCACCAATCTGGGAATCGAGCCTTTTACAGCCCCGCTCTGGACAAGATTGTGTTGCCGCTTAAAGAGCAGTTCTCAGACCCTGAGCGTTATTACAGCACCGCGCTGCATGAGCTGGGCCACTGGACAGGCCACGAATCGCGGCTTAATCGCCCTTTTATTAATGCCTTTGGATCTGAGGGATACGCCAGAGAGGAGTTGCGGGCCGAGATCTCCTCCCTCCTGGTGGGCCAGCGTTTGGGAATTTCTCATGATCCTGGCCAGCACATGGCCTATGTGGACTCCTGGGTCAAGATTCTGAAAGAGGATCCCGCTGAAATTGTGCGGGCCTGTCAGGATGCGGAAAAAATTCATAACTATCTGTCGGTGTACCTGGAACGCAGTGCGGATAAGCCTGGGCTGGCACCGGCAAACGTTGCGGACCAGTCGCAACCGACTGGGCAGGAACAATATAGGGAACGCCTGATGCAACTGCCCCGTGATATGCAGGACGTATTCATGACTCAAGAGGCTCTAATGCGGGATGTGGTGAAGCATATGAACCCAGACCAGGGACAGCAAGCCTATGCGCGTTTCTTTGAAACACAAGCGCAGGTAGTCGAGAAGGTATTGCAGACGAATCAAGAATTGGAGGTAGAACGGTAATGGCAAAGAAACTAGAAGTATATGGGCTATCAACCTTTGAATTTGAGCAGTTGCGCACTCAGGCCGAGCAGCACGGGGAAGATGTCAGTGTATCGCAGTACGTCAAAGCACTCATCATGAATGTGCTGCAAAAGCAGGAGTTAGATCCGACTTTCGGTGTTGATGTGGTCCTTGCCAAGCGTGAATGCGACAGTGTTATCAAGCCTACGTTGAGATTGAATTCGACGGAATCAGCCTTCATTACTGAGGCTGCAGAAAAGGCCGATATGTCTGTGAGCGCCTTCATTCGCATGGTATTGCGCGTTCATATTGGCAAGGTATCCATTCTTAATAATGACGAGGTATCGGCGCTTTATCAGTCCAATTATCAATTGCGCCGGATTGGTCAGAATATGAATCAAATTGCTCATGCCTTGAATGCCATGCAGGCAACCACGGTGACAACAGAAAAAATCGCTGAAGTCGAGACGGTGATAAATGAACATATTGAGAAAGTCCAGGCGCTCATTAACGCGAATCAGGAAAAACTAGTATGAGCCAACTTAATCAGCAAGTCGATAAATGGTTTTTGGAGTTCAAAACCCGGTCTACCCGCCCCAAGCGGGGCGCGGATGGTGGTGCTGGCATGCGTCGCCCATTAAAACGGGGAACTGGCTTAAAAAATATCCAATCTGCCGCTCTGAAAAAGCCCGAGGTCATGGTGAAAATCCCGCCACGCAAAGGCGGCACCAATGGCCTGGCGGCGGTGCGCGGTCATTTGGACTACATTAGCCGCAATGGTCAAATTGATGTCGAGAACCAGGACGGCTTTGTTTTCCAGGGCCAGACAAGCATCCGTAAGGGCGTTTTAGAGTCCTGGCAGGCCCTAGGCGTGCCGGAGAAAAGCAAGCGGCGTGAGGCTATTAACCTGGTATTGTCCATGCCGCCAGGGACGAACCCCGAGGCGGTGCGCCTGGCGGCTAGGGCTTTTGCCAAGGAACAATTCGACGGCCATCAATATGCCTTTGCGCAGCACCTGGACGAGGCACACCCACATGTGCATTTGTGCGTCATGATGAAAAATGAACTCGGTCAGTATATGAACCCGCGCAAGGGGGAATTGTTTGAATGGCGGTTGCGTTTTGCTGAAAAAATGCGTGAGCAAGGGGTGGAATGTGCGGCCACGCGCCGGGTGCATCGCGGCATCACTCAAAAACCAGAGCATTCCACACTGCGCCATATGCGCAGGCGCGGCCAGGTTCCCAATGTCTACCGGCAGCAGGCCATCGAGTTGGCCCAAGCCGTGCAGGATTCAAATCGCCCGCTGCATCCGTTTTTACGCGAAGAAATGCAGACCCGTAATATTGTCTCGACCGAGTACGGCAAGATCGCCAAGGAACTATACAAGATCGGGGCCAAGGCCGAGGCCAGGGTATTGAGCAATTTTGCTAAAGAGATCCAGCAAGAGGGACACACGACGAAGGCACAGCAGCGGTTTGACCAGGTGCATGGGCAAATGAAAGAGAAAAGCCAGGAAAAATCTAATGGCCATGAGCAGAAACTAGAGCGATAGCCCTTTTATTTCAAAGGATTAATCATGACTAAATATCAGATAGAACAGCAATATACCAGCCCGGATGATCCGGGCTTTTTATCGGCTCTGGCCCGTGCGCATGGTAGCCATGTGCGGCCATTGTGTCTTTGTCAGTCCCCTGGCGTGGAAATGTATGTTGCCAAAGTTGGGCAACAATACATTGTGAAGCGTATGCCCAATACGGGGAAACTTCATAATATGCAATGTGATTCGTATGAGCCGCCCGAGGAGCTAAGTGGTCTGGGCCAAGTCGATGGTACTGCGATTCAGGAGGATACACAAACGGGTACCACAACCCTGAAATTTAACTTTTCATTGACAAAATCGTCCGGCAAACAGGCTCCTAAGCCCAGCGATACCCCAGCTGACACGGTAAAAACCGATGGTACTAAGCTGACCCTTACCAGTACCCTGCATTATTTGTGGGAACAAGCTGGGTTTAATCGATATACCCCGGCAATGGCTGGGAAACGGTCCTGGTCGGTAATTCGTAAATACCTGCACCAGGCGGCCAGAGATAAGTTAGCCAAGGGCCAGAGTCTGGCTAACGTGCTGTATATCCCGGAAACCTTCTTTATGGATCATAAGGACGAAATTGCCCATCGTCGGCGGGCAATTATGAATCAGCTGGCCGCTGACAGCGGCACCAGGAAGCTGATGATCGTCGTGGGCGAAGTCAAGGAAATAGGTGCGTCACGATATGGGTATAAAGTGTTGTTTAAACATTTGTCTGACTGCCATTTTATGATGAACGAGGATCTGCACAAGCGGCTGCAAAAGCGGTTTGAATCGCAGCTACAGTTATGGGATGCCTTGGAGAAAACGCACCTGGTTATGGTTGGTACGTTCGGGGTGAGCCGGGCCGGGGTGCCTTCCCTGGAAGAAATCGCCCTGGTTAATGTGACAGAGCAGTGGATACCGTTTGAGAATACCTATGAATATCAGTTGTTGGAAACTCTAATAGCGCAAAACCGATCCTTCATTAAGGGGTTGCGGTATAACCTGCCTGCCAACAAACCCATTGCCGCTGCGGTTCTATCCGATACGGGTGATAAGCCTACAGCACTGTATTTGACCCATGAGGATGATGCGGGTTTAATGGAGCAGACCGATGAGCTGATAGGCAATAGCCATCTGGCGAATTGGCGCTGGAATCTAGGGGATGTAATGCCAGCTTTGCCTGCAAAAAATCCCTAAATTTAATATTGAATGAATATTCAAAGAAAGTTGAATGAATATTCTTCTTTTACCTTTTAACAAAACACTAGGAATGTTTCCATGGATTATAATTATTTAACGACTGATACTGTGCCTGATTTTTTGAAGGTTACGGAAATTTTTGGAATTGTCTCTACCTCCACACGAACAAAAATGAATAAAGGCGGTTTTTTCGAAATATTCCAAAAAGACCAGAAAGAAAACATCTATTCAAAGCTAAGGGATTCTGGTCGTGAGTTATCCAAAGGAAAAGCGAATTTGCTGTATGGGATGAGACTGTCTACCACGACATTGCAAGGGTCTGATGGTGTTTTTTTACACACAACAATAATGGCTACAGTTGGCTACGCTGAAATTATTTAAATGAATAAAAATCAAATATAATTTTTCTTGAAAAGTCCGCCCTATCAGATGGTTAATTCATCATTTTCTGATCTGATTTTATGGGTGGGGCTTTTCTCTCGCTTCTTTTTCTTCAACGGCTTTTTCAAATTTATCCAGCCAGTCACCTAGTTGGACAATTTTAGTTTTGTACCATTTTATAGGCTCTGTATCGGTGATGTTCTGCCGAAACCAAGCCTCTAAGTCTTCATCTTCATCTTTGTCTTTCAATTTTCAGACACCTGTTTACTCACCCGGATTACGGTACGGGTCGAGACTCCTACAAGCTTTGCCGTATCTGCAATACTCATTCCATTCCTAATGCGCAGCTGAACGATCTTGTCGTGCATAAGCTTATCAGCATGCCGCCCCTTATACTTCCCCTCCTCCTTTTTTTAGTTATACCCGCGGCTTGCCTTCGACGCCGATCCTGATAGTTCTTCCTGGCGATTGCCGCCAACATGTCCAACATCATATTATTGATGGCCTTGAGCATAGCCCCCGTAAACTTGTCCTTAGTGCCTTGGCCGAGTGCTGCGTGGCTGGTAGGAAGATCCAGGCTGATGACAGATAGACTTTTCTCCTGGATCATCTGCTTGAGTGTTGACCATCCAGCATCATCTAGGCGCGACAGTCGGTCTACCTGCTCAATCAAGATAGCGTCACCAGGCGCGGCATCGTCCAACAGCTGCATCAATGCTGGTCGTTGTAGTGACGCGCCAGAGACATTTTCAATGTACCAGCTGGCGATTCTACTGCCCCTCTCTTCAATGAAGTTTTTCAACCTAGCTTTAGCACGGGTCGCATTCTGTTCTTTGGTTGAGGCCCGAAGGTATCCATAAATGTACATTTTCGCTTTCCAAATGACATTTAGATCATGACTTGATAGGTAGTGACAAATATATTATGACATTAGATGTTTTGGTTTGTTTTTTTAGTAGTGACTTATAAGTACACCCAATTGGAATATGCTAATAAAAGCAAATAGTCGCGTGAGAACAAGCAGCATGCGTGAGGTACACTACTTTGTTTTTGCATGTTAACGTGCAGCGCTGTTTCAAACTGCGTTTCTCCACAAATCTTATTTGGCGTATTTATGTCACTAACTTTAAAAAAATGGAATATCACCATTGGCGATAAAGAGCCGCTTCTTTGCATCATGGGGCTAAACGTTTTGGAGGATAAGGGTTTAGCATTGGAAGTTGGGCAAGAACTCAAGCGAATAGCTAGCGATTTGAATATTTCGTTTATCTTCAAAGCGAGTTGGGATAAGGCGAATCGTTCGTTCATTAATAGCTATCGGGGGCCGGGCCTAGAGACCGGACTAAATATATTGGAGTCAGTAAAACATACGCTGAACGTTCCAATTGCCTCGGACATTCATGAGCCTGTTCAGGCGAATCAAGTTAGTGAGATCGTGGATCTGATTCAAATACCAGCGTTTTTATGCCGACAAACGGACCTAATCGTTGCTGCGGCCAATGCTGCTATTGAGCATGGGGGCTTGCTGCACATTAAGAAGGCTCAATTCATGGCCCCTCAAGATTGCAGTAGTCTTCTTGACAAGGTGAAGCAGGCAACTGGTGAACAGATTACTATCCTATGTGAACGAGGCAATAGTTTTGGATATAACAATCTAGTTGTTGATATGCTGGGTATTCCAATTATGAAGAACCTTGGGGTACCGGTAACAATCGACGCCACGCATGCAGTGCAATTGCCAGGTACTCATATTACTGCGTCGGGTGTGGCGGCAGGCGGGAGGCGTGATGGGGTATCTATAATTGCTGGCGCCGCAATTGCAGCGGGCGCGAATGGAGTTTTTTTGGAGTTTCATCCTGATCCTGACAATGCCAAGTGTGATGGTCCTAGTTGCCTTCCTCTTAGTTCAGCTGAGCCGTTATTGAGAAAATTGAAGGCACTGCACGCAATACAACTATAGTACTTGCAGGATGGAAACAGCGTGACTGAATGGGGCACTATTCCTTTTTCAATTCAAGTCTAGATCACTATTAGTGCTAATTAAGTACACTCAAAAGTCTTAAGAGGTATACTCAAAAAAATTCTACTTGAATCTGCTGGGCTGCATTGGATCTACCATAGATGAGAGCCTATTGAGGCAACGTCGAAATCAACATAAAATAACTGGGTACATGCGTGGGTCACGATATTTTATCTGCTTTAGCAAACCGCCAACCGGTCCCGTGAATGGTTTCTATCACATCGCAGTCGTGCTCAATCAGAGCTTTGCGTAATAAGTAAATCTGGCTGCGCAAAGCCTCCGCAGATTTCGGATCGTCGGCCCATAACAGGCTCTCCAACCGCTCCTTGGATATGACTTCGCCGGGGAACTGCATAAATGCATTCAAGATATCGTATGATTTACGGGTCAGGCGGATCGGTGTTCCCCGGATGGATACGATGCGTGAGCGTGTATTTATCTCGATGACGCCACACTGGCGTACTGGATTGGCCACCTGGCCTGTGGCCCGCTTGATGAGGGCATTGACACGCGCCTCCAGCTCGTTGAGAGAAAAGGGCTTGGTCAGGTAATCATCAGCGCCCAGTGAAAAACCAGTCAGCTTGTCCTGAAGGCCATCCCGTGCCGTTAGAAGTAGCACGGGGATGCTTTGTACTGCAATGGTACGAATATGCTGCAGGACGGCAAAGCCGCATTTACCTGGCAGGCCGATATCCAGAATGATGGCATCAAAAACATGTTGGTCGATCAGGGCGATTGCTGCATGCCCTTCGTAAGTTACGTCTACAAAATAGTGATTTTTTTCGAGATAATCGCAGATATTGGCGGCGATGCTGATTTCGTCTTCGACAAGTAGAATATGCAAGTGATGGCTCATGGGAATTCCAAATGGCAGCTGACCAATCCATTATATAACTCTCATCTCAGAATTCGGTACTAATCATTTAGGCTGTCGCCACGTTTCTCAAACCGCTACCTCATGGGAACGATAACGAATACATTTAAGCCGGTTTGCTGAGATTCGTTTGCGAAACCGAGGCGAATTTCAGCACCGATGCGATTGGCAATCGTCTGGACGATGGATAGTCCCAGGCCTGAGCCGATCTGCTCGCTTCCACTCGTGCGATAGAAGGGGTCAAACACCCGACTCCGTTCCTCCAACGAAATGCCAGGCCCACTGTCCTGAATACCTAGTACGGCCTTCCCTGCTGAGACACCCACCGAAAGATCAACACGCCCTCCTTCTGGCGTGTATCGGATGGCGTTATCGACCAAGTTCTTGACCACAGCGATCATGTCCATCTCACTGGCCCACACTTCGGCGTCCTGCGTGCCTTCGACACCGATGTCGATGTGCTTGGCCTCTGCCAACGGCATGAGGTCTTCCAGCACACGGCGGTAGATAGCCTGAATGGATACTGGCGACTTCGGCAGGTCGGTGGCTGACTGCGCTTTGGCCAAGGTCAAAAGTTGATCCAGCAGGTTCCGGCCGCGCTCGATCCCTTGGCGCAAAACCGTCAGCCGTTCCCGTGCCAAGTTGGACATTTCCGCACCTGCCAGCCGTTCCGCTTGCAGCGACAGTGCGGTCAGCGGCGAGCGTAACTCGTGCGCAGCGTCCGCCACGAAGCGGCGCTGAGAGTCCATAGTCTGGCTGACGCGGGCGAGCAGGCGGTTGATCGCCACGGCGAATGGGCGCACCTCGACCGGAAGATGGCGATCTTCGACGGGATGCAGTTCCTGCTCTGCCCGCTGGTCGATTTCTTTGGACAGCGCAGCGATTGGCTGGAACAACTTTCGCACCAGATCAGCGACGATCAAAAGCAGCACCGGCACGAGAATCAGAAAAGGCATCACAGTGCGCAGGGCACCGTCACGGGCAATTTCATTGCGCAAGCCTAACTCCTGAGCCACGGCGATGCGCTCGCCGGCTGTTGTTGTCTTGACCATTACGCGGAATGTCTCGCCGCTGACTTCTAGCGTATGCAGTCCATCAACCAGGGTTGTCGGGAGTGTGAGCGTTCCTCCTGCATCGACGCCTGCCGCAGAGGGATTGGCCTCACCCAAGCGCTGGATGATCACACGCGATTCTTCATCAACATCCTTGAGTCGGGTATCAGTGGCCCGCGTGGCTGGAGACAGGTGCTGTTGATCCATGAGCTGCGCCATCTGGCGCAGTACATCGTCCTGTAGCTCGTGTGCCTCATCGAAGGCAGATAGAAACGAGAAGATCCCTGCCACAATAGCTACCACGAGGATGGCCAGTGACAAGGAGAAGGACAACTTGAGCTGAACCGATTCGTTCAAACGCTTTTTGATACCATCCATCCGACCCCCCGCACGTTTTTGATGACCTCGCCACCGAGCTTGCGCCGCAGAGCGTGGATCAGATATTCGACTGCATTACTTTCGACCTCTTCCCCCCAGCCGTAGAGACGATCCTCCAGCTCGCTACGGGAGAGAATAGCCCCAGGCCGAACCAGCAGGGCATGCAGCAGCGAGAATTCACGGTTGGACAGTTGCAGAGTGGAGCCGCCCTTGACGCTGGCCTCTTTCGTGGCCGGGTCGAGCGACACCACCCCATTGCTGAGCACAGGTGTTGCCGTTCCGCCCTTGCGTCGCAAGACGGCGCGCATCCTAGCCAGCAGTTCCGCCATCTGAAATGGCTTTGACACATAGTCGTCAGCTCCACCGTCCAGGCCGCGCAAACGATCATCCAGGCCGTCGCGTGCCGTGATGATGAGCAGGGGAATAGGGTTGTCCTTGGCACGGATGCTGGCCAGCACTTCTAGCCCATCCTTGCCAGGCAGACCCAGGTCGAGCAGCACCAAGTCGTAGTGCTGGCACCCCAGCGTTGTGAGGGCGGTTGCCCCATCCTTCACCCAGTCAGCCGCGTAGGATGCATCCTTCAATGCGGCCTGGATCACGTCACCGATCATGGGATCGTCTTCGATCAGCAATACCCGCATCCCATCTCCTTTCAATCGTTGTCCAAGCATCGTTCTGGCTGCTCACCCATACCGAGCCAAAAGTACGTTGCCAGACGAGGAGCCAGTCCAGTAACATGGCCCACACTAAGCTCGAACCGCCAGCGTAACCGATTCCGGGCGAACGATTCGCAAAATCGGTGAGCATCGTGTCGACCAGGCAACCCAGGTGCATGGATATCGAGATGGCATCGCTGGCGATTTCACCGTAGTAGCGGCAATCTTGATGAGCCAGAAGCCCACCGAGATTTAGGGCGCTTTGGCCAGCGCGTGTTCAGTAGAGGTTTTTAGGGGACACGCTCATCGGTCAGGTTTTGCCTTCGAGCGTGTCGAAGGCTTTCAGCAGGGCATCCATCGCTGCTTTGCAGTCAGCCGGGCCTGGCGCATCGGCGCGCAGCGCTGCCAGCGCCTTGTCGATGGCCTTATCTAGCACATGCCAATCATCGGCAGCCCGTGGCTTCAAACCAGCCTCGGCCGAATCCCAAGAAACTTCCAAGTCCTTGATGCGTGCCTTGGCGGTGGACAGATCGCCCTTGTAAACCATGGTGGCGACATCGGTTGCGATGCTGTGGAACGCCGACAGGTCGCCAAGTTTGGAGGCGGCTTTCCCCTGAGAAGCCAAAGCAGCTTGAGAAGGATTGGTCGGTGCAGTGTGTGCACTGCCTGAGGTGGCTGGCTTAGAGCAAGCAGCCGCCAAGGTCAAGAGGACGGCTGCGGACAGGGCCGCCACGGGACGAACGATTGAGTGCTGTAGGGGCATAATTTTCCTTAAGAGTAAAAAGAGGGTTATTCGGCAGCTTGAGCAGAGCGGTTTCCATTCAAGCCAATCTGTGCGATGGCCACGAGCATGACGATCACAGAGAGGAACAAAGCGCTGGTCCACATGGCTCCCATGCCGAGGCCTCCATAGGTCTTGGTTTGCGTAAGCAAGTCGCCGAGTGCAGCACCGAAGGGACGGGTCAGGATGTAGCTAATCCAGAAGGTCAGCACTGCATTGCCTCCCATGCGCCAGGCTGCGTAGGTGATGGCGATCAGCGCACCGAACGCGAATGCGCCCCAAGTAAAGCCCAGACCCAATGCTTCGGTCGCCAAGTCACCAGCTGCGGTGCCCAGTGCAAACGTGCAGAGGATAGCTGCCCAATAGAACCACTCACGTCGGCGCGTCACGATTTCGTGGATGGACAGGGTGCGCTCAACCTGATACCAAATGAAGAAGATTGCGGCGAGTGCCACTGCGAACGCCGAGGTGCTGATGTACAGACTGACACCCAAGCCATCGGTCAGCAGGTCTGTAATCTGTGTGCCGACTACGCTGACCAGTACCACCGTTAACCAGTAAATCCAAGGGGTGTAGCGGCGGGTACGCATCTGTGCAAAAAGGGCTGCCGCCAGCAAGGCGGCCATGACCGTGCAAGTCACGCCTTGGCCCAGGCCCACGTTGACCGCCAGGAAATCAGCACCCGTCTCACCCACCGTGGTGGACATGATCTTGATGATCCAGAAAGACAGCGCGACTTGTGGGACTTTGTTGAGCCAGCCTGTGGAGCCGCTCGTGGGCAATTTGTTCATGGTTTTCTCCTGACGAGGTGAAATAAGTTGGTATTAGTCTGGCGCAGCAGACTTAGCTCGCCCATAGGCTCACTCGCGCACCCATCCCAGCGCAATCAGCTTGCCAAAAAGCCGGCGATGGATGCCGGTGGCAAACTGGTAGACCACCCCTAGATACCAGTTCGCTCCCCGCACTGTCAGCCAGGAGCTGAACACAGCGACCACGAGGGCTCCTAGCATGTCAAATGGGAAGTGCACTCCGAGGTAGATGCGTGCCCAAGCGATGGGGACGCCCAGCAAAGCCAAAGCCACGCCCGCAGTTCGTTGGCCTCGTTGCACCGCGAGACTGAAGGCAACCGCCCACCACAGCGTCAGGTGATCGCTTGGGAATGACGAATCGGCGACATGGGGGATGAGGGTGTGACCCAACCCGATCATGAAAGGTCGGGGATGCAGCCAGGTCAGGCCGATGATCTGGTTGATGAGCAAGCCCAGCGATCCAGATGCGCTAGCAATGAGCATTGTCTTGCGGGTGTCTTCGCTCCCGCGAAGCCACCCGATGCCGATTAGAAGTGGAGCCGCCCAGATGATCTGCTCGGCAAAGAAGATAGCCAGCCTCAGCGCCAAAGCGCTGGGATGCTCCGATGCGTTAAGCCAGAGAAAAAGAGTTTGGTTGAGTGATTCCATGAGGTCTCCGGGCGTGATCACCCCAAAAGGAGGTAATCACGCCATTTTGTAGTAATGTCAGTCCCGCTTGTCCTGGTCATCATCGTGATCCGCCTTGTCCTCGGCGGATGAGATGACCGTACCCTTGTCTGCATCGACACGAACATCGGATACCTTGGTCCCGCTGACGACTTCCACGTCGTAGACCCAGCCCTGCTTCGAATTCTCGTACTCGGCGCGCGACGCCTTGCCGTTGGCGTGCTGCTCGGCTACGGTGACTGCCTGGGTGAGTGAAATCTTGGCCTTGCTGATCGCCCGGGCGTCGTTCTCCATTCCACCATTGGCGGCGTGAGCTACGGCACCTGTTGCAGTAATGGCGATAGCCAATAGGGAAAGTTTGGTGTAGCGGTGCATGATGTTTCTCCAGAAGAGTGCAAGGATTTGCACAGTGGAGAAGGTACGCAGACAAACTTAGCTGGTACTGAGCTACGCCGTCAACTAGCCGGTCTGGCCATACGCTCTTGCACATTTATCCAGTTAGGTGTATAAACACATATACACCTAAGTATTGGAGGATTTATGAGTTCAGTCCGCTGGAACATTGCTGTGTCACCCGACACAGATCAGTCCGTACGCATGTTCATCGCCGCACAGGGCGGTGGCCGTAAGGGAGACTTGTCGCGCTTCATTGAAGAGGCCGTGCGTTCCTACTTACTGGAAAAGGCCGTTGAACAAGCGAAGACCGCTGCTACCGATATGAGCGAGTCAGAATTGACGGGTCTCATTGACGAAGCGGTGCAATGGGCACGTGAACATTGATGCGTGTCATCCTGGATACCAACGTGCTGCTAGGCGCGCTGATTTCACCACACGGCCCGCCTGATGTGATCTATCGCGCGTGGCGCGCGGCCAAGTTCGAACTGGTGACCTCCACAGCACAACTTGACGAGTTGCGATGGGCGAGTCGCTATCCAAAGCTCAGGGCTATATTGCCAGCTCACCGTGTGGGCACAATGATGAACAACATGCAACGGGCCATTGTGTTGGATACCTTACCTGCTGTGCCTGATGGTATGGCACTGAACGACCCAAACGATGTTTACCTGCTTGCGATGGTTTTGGCCAGCGAGGCAGACTATCTCGTGACGGGAGATCGTAGAGCTGGACTACTTCAACGTGGCTCCACCGGTCGTACACGTATTGTTGCTCCTGCGACCTTCTGCGCCGAAGTGCTTTGATCAATGCCGCCTTAACGTGCTTTAAACTCCGTTTTATGAGACTCGTTGCTTTTATGAAACGTAAAACAAAACAAAACTGTGTCCTGCTTCTGCTTCTCATAGTTGGTTTGTACGGGACTTTCGCTGGAAGCAATGAGTCTATCATTCCTTTCCTTGAGGGCACTATGAATCGGCCAGGGTTTACTAGACACTTTTAAGCCTCATAATACTCACAGATGGAGATTATTATGAGCAAGGTCCGATTTACGGAAGAATTCAAACTCGAAGCGATAAAGTAAATCACAGAACACCACCGACCGGTGGCTGAAGTGTCT
>Ga0308157_10001054_pt1 | contig 65702 bp, 63 predicted proteins | sample PhyBR1_FD_201035 | JGI IMG/M metagenome (GOLD analysis project Ga0308157, IMG submission 201035) | Phyllosphere microbial communities from UC Gill Tract Community Farm, Albany, California, United States - DLSLB.R1 | ecosystem: Host-associated > Plants > Phyllosphere > Unclassified | place: USA... | reverse complement strand
CAGCCGCAACGTGATCCGCGAAGGCAAGAAGTCCAAGGAAAAGGTGGACGTGTTCTCGTTCGAGCTGCTGGCCTACCGCCAGCTGGTCAACGACAAGGCCATGCCGTTCTCCGACGAGGCTGACGCCAAGCTGCCGGAGTACTTCATCAGCGCCGACGACATCTCGCCCAAGGAACACGTGGACGTGCAGGCTGCCGCGCAGAAGTGGGTGGACAGCTCGATCTCCAAGACCGCCAACGTACCGACCGATTACCCGTACGAGCAGTTCAAGGACATCTACCGCTACGCCCACGAGCAGGGCCTGAAGGGCTGCACCACCTTCCGTTTCAACCCGGCTGCCTTCCAGGGTGTGCTGGTCAAGGAAGCGGATCTTGAGAACACCACCTACCGCTTCGAGCTGGAAGACGGCCAGGTGGTGGAGGTCAAGGGCAACGAACAGATCGAGTACGACGGCGAGATGCACACTGCCGCCAACCTGTTCGACGCCCTGAAAGAAGGCTACTACGGCAAGTTCTGAGTGCCTTCATCGCCCTCCCGGCCGCGCGCTGGGAGGGCATGACGGTGGCTTCGCCGCCACCTTCCTGTTGCGCGCTTGTTTCACGTTGCATCGGCTTCGATATAGCATCGCCACATTACAGACCCGATGCCCTTAGGAGGGCTTTATGAGCAATGGTAATGGTGTGACCGCGACCGTAACCCAGGTTGCCGAGGACGTGAAAGAAACCGTCAAGGAAACCGTCGCCCACGCGGGCGAGAGCATCGCGGCAACCGCCAGCGACGCCGTGGTTGCAGTGAAGGCCAGTGCAAAGAAGGTCGAGGCCGGCGCCAAGAAGCAGGTGGCCAAGGTCAAGAAGGCTGTAAAGAAGGCCGAAAAGGCCGTCAAGAAGGCTGAGAAGGTTGTTGCCAAGAAGGCCAGCGCGGCCAAGAAGGAAGTAAAGAAGAAGGTCGCCTCCGTGCGCCAGAAGCTGGAAGCCGCCAAGGCCAATGCCAAGGCAGAAGCCACCGAGCTGAAGAAGAAGGGCGCCGGCAAGCGTGCGGCGACCAAGAAGGCCATCGCCAAGGTCGAGAAGAAGGCCGCCACCAAGGTCGCCTCGGCCAAGAAGACGGTGAAGGCTGCCGAGAAGAAGGTCGCCAAGGCCGTCGGCAAGAAGGCAGCTGCCGCCAAGAAGTCGGTGAAGGCCACCGAGAAGAAGATTGCCAAGGCTGTCGTCAAGAAGACCACCGCTGCCAAGAAGGCAGTGAAGAAGGTCGAAAAGAAGGCCGCCAAGAAGGTCGCCGCCGTCAAGAAGACGGTGAAGGCCACTGAAAAGAAGGTCGCCAAGAAAGTAGCCGTCAGCAAGAAGACCGCTGCCAAGAAGGTTGCCCTGACCAAGAAGACCGTGGCCAAGAAGGCCGCTACCGCAAAGAAGACGGTTGCCAAAAAGGCCACCGCAGTGAAGAAGGCCGCCAAGAAGGCGACCCGCAAGTAAGCCGCACCGCGCGCCCCGTCCCGCAAGGACGGGGTTGCTGCCAATCCGTTTAGCAACGCATAACCAGGACTCGCACCATGGCCGTCAAGATCGACAAGAAAATCAAGGGCTATTCCGTCATCACCCCGGACGACAAGGCCCGTGAAACCGCTGCGGCCAAGGCACCGGTGGCTGCCGCCCTGGACGAGTCCCCGGCCGACAACATCGTGCACATGCACGAGCGCATCGAGCGCCCGGAAGTGCTGATCGGCAGCACCTACAAGATCAAATCGCCGCTGGTGGAACACGCGTTCTACGTGACCATCAACGACATCGTGCTCAACCAGGGCACCGAGCACGAACTGCGCCGTCCGTTCGAGATCTTCATCAACTCCAAGTCGATGGAGCATTTCCAGTGGATCGTGGCGCTGACCCGCATCATGTCCGCCGTGTTCCGCAAGGGCGGCGACGTTACCTTCATCGTTGACGAAATGAAGGCCGTGTTCGACCCGAAGGGCGGTTACTTCAAGGTCGGCGGCGTGTACATGCCGTCGCTGGTGGCCGAGCTGGGCTCCATCGTCGAAGACCACATGAAGTCGATCGGCCTGCTGCAGGATCCGGAAATGAGCGCCCACCAGCGCGCCCTGATCGCCGAAAAGCGCAAGCAGTTCGAAGAACGCTCAAAAAAAAACAGTGAAGTAAACGCAGCGCCAGCGCAAAGCGCCGCGCCCGCCCCCTCCCTTTCGCAAAGCGAAGGGAAGGGCCAGGGAGGGGTAGCTCTTGACGTTGCCGTCGCCCCCGAAGCCGCCCCCGAAAGCGCCGACAACGGTAGTTTCCCGGCCAGCGCCACCATGTGTCACAAGTGCAGCACCAAGGCGTTGGTGATCATGGATGGCTGCCAGACTTGCTTGAATTGTGGGTATAGCAAGTGCGGGTGATCGACAAATAAGCACAAAAGAGCCCCTGAAGGGGCTCTTTTTTTTTGAGAATCGGAGTTCCCCTCATGGCAGGCCTTCAACATGTCCCTTGCCGGTATCTGAATCGCCTCAAAGGACTAGATGTAACCCCGCTGGATGGGGTGCGTCGATTGGACAGCGTTCGCTGTCAGTACTGCTATTCCTTGATGGACGATTACCATGGGGAGAATCTTTGGAAAGTTCCATTAACGAGGTATTTGGCAACTCACAATCGTTTAATGCGTTCGATGCGAAAAGTTGGCATCGAGCTGCCTGAGCGGTGCACTCGCATCAAGAGAATCCCCTCTGAAAGAGATGCGACCCTGCTTGTTTGTCCAGTGTGTGGTTGGTGGGTGGCGGTTGATAGAGCAATGTTCTGTGCTGAGCGGCGTCAGATTTGGAGCTTGACCCTTGTTTCTGGTGCGGTATTGCGCGATCTAGACATTCGAGATGTAAGCGCTCCGATCATGGCTGTACGGCGGTACCTTTCAGCCAAGCAGCAGGCATTTAGGCATATGCATCCACGGCTATTCGAGGAGACTGTTGCGAGTGTATTTCGTGATTTCGATTACTTTGCCGATGTTACTGCCTACTCGGGCGATGGAGGCATTGACGTTGTGCTTCGATCCAATGCTGGTGATGTGATTGGTGTACAGGTCAAGAGGAAGAACAGGTCGATCGAGGTTGAGCAAATTAGATCGTTTCTCGGAGCTCTTACTCTTGGCGGCTATAGGCGCGGGGTCTTCGTGGCGACATCGAGATTCCAGAAGGGGTCAGTCGAGGCTGCGCGAATAAGTACATCAAGACACATCCCTATTGAACTTGTGGATGGTGACCGCTTCTTTCAAATGTTGGGTTCGGCGAACATGGTAGTTCCCGCGAGTGTAGATGACTGTGGAATTGAAGCTGGGCAAGACCTGCGTTTCACGCTGCATTCTCATTTCAATCTCAATTCGCTCTGATGATGACTTTAGAGCTGGCGCCGTAACGTAGCCCGGGTAAGTGCAGCGCACCCGGGACCGCAGGGGTAGGGAAGTCGAGCTAGCGCTCGGTGTTTTGTTTTGCGCTATTGCTGTTTCCTCTCGACACCAAGGAAACGCGTGTTCCCCACTGCGGGATTCGATGCAATGCCGGGCATCGTGCGACCCCGGGTGCGCTGCGCTTACCCGGGCTACGGATTGCCCGGGCTCTGCGGGTGGTTTGCTTACGGATCGCGGGGCGCGCGTTGTGCGGTGATGTGGCTACGCTGGGGCGATGGTCAACTATCGACGTAATCGTGTTGCCGGCGGCACCTACTTCTTCACCGTTACCTTGCAGGACCGGCGCAGTGATCTGCTGGTGCGCGAGATCACTGCGCTGAAGCAGGCATGGCGCAACGCCGCGCAGCGTGTTCCGCACCTGGTGTTGGCTGCTGTTGTGCTGCCAGAACACCTGCACGCGGTGATCCAGATGGATGCCAGTACGGATGACTACCCACGGCTGTGGCAGGAGATCAAGAAGGGCTTCACCTGCAGGGTCTTCGCTCCGGGCCATCAGTCCGCTTGGCAGGCGCGCTACTGGGAGCGAACCATCCGCGACGCCAGCCAGCTTCAAGCCTGCGTGGACTACGTGCATATCAACCCCTTGAAGCATGGCTGGGTGACAGCCGTACGCGACTGGCCACACTCCACTTTTCATCGCTACGTCCGCGAGGGGCTGCTGTCGGAAGACTGGGCGTGTAGCGAATCAGTGGCTGGTACCAGCCTTGGGGAGCCGTTGCGGTAATCCGTAGCCCGGGTAAGCGCAGCGCACCCGGGGGCTGCAGTGATCGAACAAGCCGAGCCGACGCTCGGCTTTCTGCTTTTGGCGTAGGCTGTTTTCCTTCGGTGCCGACGAGGCGCCTAATTCCTTGACTACGATTAGACGCAATGCCGGGCATCGTGCGATCCCGGGTGCGCTGCGCTTACCCGGGCTACGGATTGCCTAGGCCCGACGGCTGGTTTGCCTACGGATCGCGGCGCAGGTGACGCAGGCGTTTGGTATCGGACACATTAGTAGCGCCGAATTTGCTCCGCCACAGGTAGTACTAGGCCTGGCTGAAGCCGTGCTGGCGGCAAAGATCCTTGTTCGGCATGCCTGCTTCAGTCATGCGCAGGAAGCAAATGATCTGTCCTTCGGCAAAGCGCTTTTTCACGTCCAATCTCCTTGTGATTGAGGATTGGACCCAAACTGCTGTGCTACCCAATCTCTAGGGAGCGTCGGGTGGCAAAGGAAAACTCTCTCTGCTACAAAGAGATCCCAGCTCAGGATGATCTGGTGTTACCTGGAAGTAAGCAGTTGACCATTACAAGGATAAGGGAATGAGTGATTCAAGCATCCTCAAGGGCGTAATCCGAAGTTTGCCAATTGCTGGTGGGTTGCTTGCAGTTGGAGTCAATTCGGTCAGTGAGAGTTGCGGTACTACAAATGGCTGCCATCCAACTCCGCCAATTGGTGATGGATGAGAGATGGGCGGAGGCGCATGGGGAGGTGGTATTGATCAGCGTGATCTGAATTCGATCGCTGAGTGTTGCTGTCGAGGGTGCGCGCGTGCCCCAACCGAGTTCGCAGCGTATGGCTGTGGTATTCGCTCGCTCCCTCCGCTGATATTGAATGGCTGTGGTACTTTTGGAGGTCAGCTGGTGCCAGGGTTTCTGGTTGAAGCAGTACAGTTCGGGGCAATATTTACAGCTCCCTGCAATACGCGCGACCAATGCCATGAAGCTGCGGGAGAAGCCAAAGCGCGGCGCGAAACTGTGCTCAGGGATCATGAGATTTCATGCATAAACACAGGTTCCTTCTGCTTTGCGCACGATCTACATGCCTCTTGCAAGAGGCGCAGGTCGCAGCATATCCGCAGGTTCTTCAGCGGGAAACGATTGCAGCTTGGACACGCCTTCCGGCATTCAATGCAGCCCGAGATGAGGCTTGTCGCCGGTTATGGATATCCGACCATGCCGAAGAATGTTGATTTGAATTCAGATATCGGGGTTTCGAAATGAAGAAATTTTTGGTGGTAGGCGGCCTGGGCTTGATTGCTATTTCGGCAATTACTTTGACAAGCCTCAATCATTCGCCCGCATCAAAATCAGATGGGCGCGCGGAAGACAACTCCGGTGTCAGTAGTCTGGAGGAGCTCCGGCACCATCGAGATCCTGGGACACTATTGGGTAAGGATGAATTTCGCCATGCGCGGATAGATCCTTCCTCTATCCGCAACGAAATCAGATCGAGTTCAGAGCTGGTGGTATCGGATGCACGGTTAATTGCGATTTCGATGGAAGAGCTCGAGTGGATGAAGAATCATTACTACCCTACTCAGGCTGAAATCAATTCACTAGCGACACTTGATATCGACTCGCTCAGAGGTACGGAAGATCCGAAATTGCAAACGCTATTTGGGCTTGCGGCTATTCGGCAAGGGGAGCCAATGGCTAGCCTTGGCATGCTGGAAGACGCGGCTTCAAAAGGTTCAGTTTATGCATACGAAGAATTGGCGCTTGCTGAGTATGGAATTGCCAATGAAAGATTTGGAAAGTCCATCGACGGGGATAGAGTATTACGTGCCCGGTTGGAGGTTGCAAAGATTTTAGGTGATTACAAGGTCGATGCGTTGATCAAGCAGTATCTCCCGAATTTTGACGATCGAGCGAACGCTGCCGTTGTTCAGTTGCAGACGACCGAGTTCCTTCGCCAGCTAGGCACCCATGGTCAATTGCAGGGCTATCGTACTGCCGGACCTGATCCTCGCCCCAACTTGGATCAGTGGAATGACCTGAAGAAGCTGGCGCAGGCCGGGCAGTCGACCCCAATAGAGACATTTTCGTTGGAAAAGTAAATCACGGGAGACAGGGGTCCGGAAACAGGGGTCAGAGTCGGGTTTCCGCCCTGGCCCTCGTTCGTTGTGTGGTCTTGGTTCTCCAGGATCAATTGGATCAGCCGCCGCAGCAGCGTAGCCCGGGTAAGCGCAGCGCACCCGGGGTCTGCAATAATCGAGGAAGCCGAGCCGACGTTCGGCTTTCTGCTTTTGGCTTCGGCTGTTTTCCTCCGGTGCCGACGACGTGCCCAATACCTCGGCTAGGAAACAGGGGCCAGAGCCGGGTTTTTCGCTCCTGCCCTTTGTGTTGTTGACTGTGACGTAGTCCGGATGTTGACTCCCCCTAAACTCGATCTGTCGATTCTTAAAACGAACGGGGTCAGGTTGACTCCGTTAAAGCAAGAAGGCTGGCGGCTTGTGGGAGCGGCGTGAGCCGCGAAGCTGGCGTTACTGAAGTCTGTGGCACCTGTGTGATCAGATGATGTACCTGCTTCGCGGCTCACGCCGCTCCCACGAGCAGTCAGCCCGCGCGGGAATAACGTGGGCGGCGAAGTTGGTTTTCCGCTCTGGCCCTTTGTGTTGTTGGCGGCGCTGTAGTCCGAGTATCGACTCCCCCGTAAGCTCGATCCATCGACTCTTACGGTCCCGGATACGCCGAGTTTGCCCTGCTTATAAAGGTGCATTTCTCCAGGGCAAAATTGGATATGATCCAGCGCCGGGCACATCTCCAGGTCCTTGGGGAAGGGGTGATGCAGCATCGGCATTCCATTTCAACCAAGGGGGATGTATGCGGCATGTTCTTATCGCGCTGTTCGTAGTTTGTATGTTGCCTGCCTGTGTCAGCACTAAAACCGTAAAGGCAGATGTGCCAGCACTGCAGCAGGCTGGTCACCAGACGGTGATCGTCAGCAAGCGGGAGTTGCCATCGTTTGGCGCAGTGACTGCTGGCAAGGCGGGGTTTGGCTTGATTGGTGCTGCCGCGATTATTTCCGCCGGAAATACGATTGTCAGGGAGAACCAGATCGAAGACCCGGCAGTGGCGATCGCCGACGGGCTCAGTCGGGCGTTGGCGGAGAAATTGTCCGTGCCAGTGCGTTTGGCGGATGGCCTGCTGGATTCGACCAATCCTGCTGCGATGGCCAAGCAATACCCCGGCTCGGGTTTGCTGCTGGACGTCCAGACCGTCAACTGGAGCTTCGCGTACTTCCCGGCCGACTGGAACAACTACCGGGTCATCTACAGCGTGAAACTGCGCTTGATCGATACGCGCACGGGCAAGCTTGTGGCTGAGGGCTTCTGCGCGCGGGTCCCAGAGTACAGCGATGATGCACCCAGCCACGAACAGTTGCTTGGAAACAGCGCCGCCGAGCTCAAGGCGCGCTTGAAGCGTTCTGGTGAGCAGTGCCAGGAAGAGCTGAAGTCGCAAACTCTTGGCCTGACCTGATCAAGGCGAAAACAGGGGTCAAAGTGGGTTTTCCGCTCTGGCCCTTTGCATTGCGTGCACTGTTCGATCCGAAGGGTGCACCGTTTAGACCTTACACACTCATCAAACGATCAAGCCAATCTATTCGCCACTCGCTCCACTCATGCCTTTTGAGATTGCAAGTAAATAGAAAACAGGGGGCAGAGTCGGATTTACACTCTGACCCCTTTCTGCTTTTAATGGAGCCGACAGACGCGTGTTGACCAAGGCCCTTTGGATCATCCGCAAGAATGATCAGCAGTACAGGACTATCTCCAGATCTCGGTTGTGATGTAGCTGTAGTCTCTGCTGTTGCAGGCCTCTATGGTTGCAGTCCCGTCGTGCATGCCGAGCGACAGCGATCTCGTGCCGCAGGTGACAGCACGAGATGCCCAAAGCCATCTTTGGTGGTGAGCAGATTCGCCCAAGCTGCAGCCAGGAAGAAAGTTGGCGTTCCAAGTGACAATGGAACCGCTGACCCCTTCCCACTCCGCGTCCGCATGTACGGCGAATCCACCCGGATCTCCACGATAGACGGAGCCAGGGCCATCCATGACGATGCTCATAGTTGCATCGCAGAAGGCGCGTGAGGCGCTGGCGGAGGATTTGCTGCTGGATCCCGTTGTATTTGGCCGCGGGCCACTTCCACCGCAGGAAAGCAGCGTTTGTGTCTCCTTGGTAAGAATTGATACCCCGGTGCGGGCTACTTGTCCTCCATATCTGGCGCAGTACTTGTCGAGTTTGGAGAGCGCATCCTCGGATTGGCGGGATGCGTCCAGCTCCAGTTTTCCGTCGGCCTCCACGGTATGTATGAGCTCCACGTAATCACCCGTATACAGACGATATGTTCGCAATAGAACTGCCGATGTCCTTGTCAATGAGACATCGCGTGAAGTCGACTCCGACACCAGGGTGAAAGAATCCGCGATGTGTCGCTGCCCATGTTGCGCTGCGGATGCTTGGGCAATGGAGAACGCGAGGGCTAATGAAATTCCGATCTTGAAATTCAACCTACTCTCTCCTTGAGCTGCTGATTCGAATCTTATGAAGGTGTGCTGGTGCGCCCTTGTAGGTGTATTGAGCAAGCATCCCGAGTCCGGATGGACGCAAGAACGCCACCGGTAAGTTGATGCGCGCCGTCGTCACGCAATGAGACACAGCCGGCTTCCTACTGTGATCGAGGACAGGGGGCGAGAACAGGCGGTACAGTCGGATTCTCGCTCTGATTCCGCTTCATTTCTGTGTAGTGAAAACCTGAAAGCCAGCAAAAACCGGAGTCAAGGTCGGGTTTTGCGACTCGCATCTTCGCTCACTGTTCCGGTGAGTTGAAAGGTGATTCGAACGGGGTCAGGTTCACTTCCGAGCCGGTAATTTGAACTGTGTATCTGCCCTTTGAGGCGATGCGGCCAAGCCGTAGGGAGTAGTCGCAATGACGATGGAAACCGGTGGAAACCGGGGTCAGAGTCGGGTTTCCGCTCTGGCCTTTTGAATTGCTGCCAGTGACGTAGTCCGCGTGTCGGACTGAAAAAAAACAGTGGTCAGAGTCGAGTTTCCCGAACATGCGCTCTGTTCAGTAGAGCGGCCCTGACTCTGCGAGCTGATTGGTGCTGTTCTACAAGGTGCAAGCACGCAGGCAGGCGCTTTTGCGCTCGTAACATGAACGCTTCGCTTTCGAAATCACGCCGGTGAAACATCACCGTGGCACTATTCTCGGATAACGCAATCCGCTGCTTTGATCTGACGAGAAGGTGGTTCTTCAGTGGTGCTGGTGCACCCTGCCTTCTGCTCAGATGAGCAGCAATCTGATCATTGTGTAGTCGCAGGAACGATCAGGATTTTGCGGTTCTCTGTCGCTCGGCAAAGCTGTTTTATGGCGCGGTGTAGCCCAAGCGTTGAAGGACTGCATGATGTCCCTGAGATGTCCGTGACGCGGTTGCCAATCGTGGCTGTCCTTGATCCGCAGCTGCGTCGTTCCACTGTTTTCACTTGTGCCCGGAAAGGAAGAAACGATGAAGTGCCCCATCTGCACGGACGTGAATTTGACCATGTCCGACCGGCAAGGAATTGAAATCGACTATTGCCCACAGTGCCGCGGAGTCTGGCTGGACCGGGGCGAGCTGGACAAATTGATCGAGCGATCCGTTGCCGATGCGCCCCAGGCCCGTCCACCGGAGCCGCGCAACGTCAGGCCGCCTCAATACGATTCGCGTGACAGTGGCTATTACAAGCACAAGAAGAAGAAAGGCCTGCTTGGCGAGCTTTTCGACTTCTAGCTGGAAAACCGGGGTCAGGGTTGGGTTTCCGCCCTGGCCCTGGATCATTGAGGAGTCTTGGGATTCCGGGACCAACTGGCCCTGCTGCAGAAAGAGCGCAACATCGATATAGAATCGTAAAGAAATGATCCGGCGTTGGCGCTGGATTTCCTCCTGATATGTATATAGATCAGTGTATTGCAGTGTTGGATGTCATGAAGTATCGTTTCTTTAATCGTAAAGAAACTAGATTTGATCATGGCCCGTCCTCCATCAGCTAGCATCCCGCAACTGCTTGATCTGCTTCAGAGCGGCGATCCGGTGCCGGCTGGCGTGTTGGTCGAAAAGCTGGCCGTTTCCCGTCCCGTGCTGTCGCGGTTGATAGCCGAAGCCGGTGATCAGGTACGCCGTGTTGGCAAGGCACGCGCCACCGCCTACGTGGCTACAGCTCTGGTCCGGCCAAACACGTGGCCGCTTTACCGGATGGGCCCGGAAACCAACTTGGAAGAGTTGGGCAGCTTGCACGCGCTGCGTGGAGACGGCTTCCTTTTTGAACCTGCGGGTGATCATCCGAACCTCATGCGGCAAGTGGATGGCCCGGCGGGCTACTTCCCTGGGCTGCCCTGGTTTCTGGATGACGTGCGCCCGCAAGGCTTCCTCGGGCGGTCCATGGCGCATCGATTGGGCAGGGCATTGGGTGTGCCCGTGGACCTGAAGAGCTGGCAATCGCGCGACAACCTGCTCGGCATCCTGCATGGCGGCACCAGTATCGGTGACCTGCTGTTGGGGCAGGCCGCCATCGACCGTGCGCTGCTGGATGTGGATGCGTCACCTGACCGGGTGGATACGAACAGCCGGCAAGAGGTCTACGCCATACGCGCCAGGGAAGCCCTCGATGGCGAGGACGTGGGCTCGTCTCCAGGCGGTGAGCAGCCGAAGTTCACTGCCACCGTGGTTACCGCTACTGGTCGGTACGCTGCCTTGGTGAAGTTCGCGCTGCCATCGTTGAACCTGTTGGGCGCACGTTGGGCGGATTTGCTCACCTGCGAACACCTGGCGCTGACCACGCTGCGCGAGGCAGGATTTCAGGCTGCCCGCACGCAGTTGCTGCGCAGCGACGAGCACGTATTCCTTGAAGTGGAAAGGTTTGATCGCACTGCGGACATACTGGGTAGGCGCGGCTTTGTTTCGTTGTTGGCGCTGGATGCGGCCTTCATCGGTGAGGGGTCGCGCGACTGGGGCCTGGCAGGGGAGCAACTCAACGGCGAGCGACTGATCAGCCGCGATACCGCCGAGAACATGGCACGGCTGCATTGGTTCGGCAGATTCATCGGCAATACCGACATGCATCTCGGCAATATCGGTTTCCAGCTGATCGACGATGGCCCGCTACCCTTGTGTCCTGCATACGACATGTTGCCCATGTATATGGCTCCATCGGCTCAAACCGGAAATATTCGCGCACTCGCACCGGTAAGCATCAATGCGCCCAGCAGGGCCGGGCAAGCGCCATTCATTGCCTGGGCCGCAGAACTGGCTGAGCAGTTCTGGCGGCGGGTAGCGGAATCGGAGGTTTCCCCGGAGATTCAGGCCATAGCCCAGCAAAATATCGACGTAGTCAGCCGCTACGCCCAACGCTTCGGCAGCTGAAGGAAAACCGGGGTCAGAGTCGGTTTTCTAGATGCGGCTCTTCGGCCAGGATTCCGGGAAACCAACGCTCCGCTCACGGCAGCACGTAAAGCACCTGCGCCGGATAATCCGCCACCATCTTCAAGCGACCGAACGCCGAGCCGCCGATGGCGCCTTCCACCGGGGCATCGGTCATCGATGACATGTACTCGGTGAAACTGCGGTCCGGGCGCGCCGCAAACCATGCTGGGCCGGTATCAGTGCCAGCGATGCGCACGTTGGCTACCTGGATCATCGGCATGCCGCCATCGCCTTTCAGTGCCACTGGCCAGTCCGGGTGCGCATCGCGCCACTTGCGGTACTGGCGGGCGGTGATGAAGCTGCCTGCCACGCGCGCACCTTCGGCATGGCCCAGCGCCTTGGCACCATCCGCGCCCAGCCGGAGTTCGGCACCGGTGTCGAACAGCATGTCGAGCTGTTCGCCGTCGATCTCAACCTGGATGCGCGGCCAGTGCATGTTGCGCTTCGGCAGCATCGTCAGCGGCGTGCTGCGGGCAGTGGCCGGAGGTGTCCAGCCCTGCAGCACGCTGAGCGCGCTGTTGGGGTAGTCGAACTCCCACACGCGCCCGGCAAACCAGCGGCTGCCAAGGAAGCCCTCATTGAGCATGGGGCCTTCGCCGAAGCCCTCGGCGGGCACTACCGCGAGCCGACCCAGCAGGTAGCTGTCGTGTTCGGCGGGCGGAATGCTGGCGCCATCGGCGAAGGCTGGCCATTCCGCGGTCTTGAGCGGCGGCTGGCCTTCTTCCTCCACGTCCGCACCGGGGCGCAGGCCCAAGCGTTGCGCGATATCGTCGCGCACCATGTTCAGACCGCCACCGGTGTCGGTGTAGAACACGATCGTCGCGCCATTGGCCAAGCGCGGTGTCAGCAGGATGCGCTGGTGCTCGAAAAGGGCAGGTACCACCGTGCGCGTGGGAGCTGGCTGCGATGCAGCAGTCTCGGACGCCAACGCGGTCACCGGGCAGGCCGCAGACAGCATCAACCCCAATATGAGAACGTCACGGCGGGCGAACAACGTCATGCAGCACATCCTTGTTGTCATTGGTTGCCCGATCTTCGCAGATGCATCTGCCCGGTGTCGTGTGGCGGAAGTGCCAAGGACCTGCAGAGCCGGGCACAGGGCGGTTTGCTGCTGAATTCAAAAGGGAGGAGCAAGCACGTCGCTTCCGCCTCGCTTCGTGGGGCAGCCGCCAATACAGGCCCGGGCTGAGGATCAGGCCAGCTTGCGCACCCGTGTATCCGCCGCTTTCAATGCCGCTCCGTCAGCACCCTGCAGCCGCATCAACGGAACCGGCTTGCCGGTGCGGTTGTCGAGCAGTTGTGAGTGGCGTTCGCCGCGCTGGTAGAGATGCTGTTCTCCCCATTGGCGCAGGGCGACGAGGATGGGGAACAGGTTCTCGCCCTTGGGGGTGAGCACGTATTCCTGATAGGCCGTGCCGTCTGATGCCGCATGCAGCTGCAGGATGCCTGCTTCCACCAGCTTGCGCAGGCGGTCGGTGAGGATGTTGCGGGCCACGCCCAGGCCGCGCTGGAAGTCACCGAAGCGGCGAACGCCATCAAATGCGTCGCGCAGGATGAGCAGTGACCAGCGGTCGCCGACAAGGTCGAGGCTGCGTGCCACGGGGCAAGGGGAATCGTGTTCTGGGCTGCGGCGGGACATGGCGGCTCCTGTGGATACTTCCATTGTAGTTGCATTTTAAAACCACTGTCCGATAGCATCTATCCGGTTTTTATTTGCAACTGGATTGGGGCCATCGTGAATTTGCCTTTGGAAAGCTCCCTGGAACACCGCGAGGCCACCACGCAGCTGCCGGGCAATGCGCTGCCCGCAGGTCTGGTATGGCTGTTCGCCATCGCCAGCGGGCTGTGCGTGGCCAATGTGTACTACGCGCAGCCCTTGCTGGACCTGCTGGCAGCATCGCTGGGCATCAGCCTGGCCGCCGTCGGCAGCGTGGTGACCGCAACCCAGATCGGCAGTGCCTTGGCCTTGCTGCTGCTTGTGCCACTGGGCGACAGGTTGGAGCGGCGCCGCCTGATGCTGGGCCAGCTGTTGGCCTTGGTGGTTGCCTTGTTGTGGGTGGCCTCGGCGCAATCTCCGTGGCTGTTGTTGCTGGGCATGCTGGCGGTAGGTCTGCTCGGCACGGCGATGACACAGGGGCTGATTGCCTATGCGGCCAGTGCTGCCGGCGACGGCGAACGCGGGCGTGTGGTTGGTGCCGCGCAGGCGGGTGTGCTCATTGGCCTGCTGATGGCGCGGGTGGTTGCTGGCGGTGTTGCCGACCTGGGCGGCTGGCGCAGCGTCTACGTCGTTTCGGCGCTGGCGATGCTGCTGCTGGCCGGCGTTCTCCATCGCAGGCTTCCGCGTTTACCGGCGAGCGCAGTGACGATGCGCTACCCGCAGTTGCTCGGCTCGATGCTGCAGTTGCTGCGGCAGGACCGGGTGCTGCAGATCCGCGGAATGCTGGCACTGCTTATGTTCGCGGCATTCAACATCTTCTGGAGCGCACTGGTGCTGCCGCTGAGTGCATCGCCTTATGGCTATTCGCACACGGCAATTGGTGCGTTCGGCCTGGTCGGCGTTATTGGTGCGTTGGGCGCGACTGGAGCAGGCCGATGGGTCGATCGCGGGCGAGGCCAGGCCGTCACCGCGATGGCGCTGCTGGTGTTGCTGCTGGCGTGGTGGCCGCTATCGTTGATGCCTGCTTCGTTGTGGGCGCTGGCGATCGGCATCGTGCTGCTGGATCTTGGCGGGCAGGCGCTGCACGTGAGCAACCAGAGCATGATCCTTCGCGAGCGGCCTGAAGCGCACAGTCGGCTGGTCGGGCTGTACATGTTGTTCTATGCGGTGGGCAGCGGGGGCGGCGCGATTGCAACGACCGCCATGTACGCGCAGGAAGGCTGGACTGGTGTTTGCGTGCTGGGCGCGGCGACTTGTGGCGTTGCGGGAGTTTTCTGGCTGGTTACTCGGCGCTACATGCCTGAGCAGCTGCGGTAGCGAACAGCATCAGTCGATAGGTGGATGAAGTGGCCCGGGCGCGCGACGCCTACCCGAGCCACAAGAGCGATGCTTCTTCGAACAAATTGATATGTTGGACTGGGTGGTATCGATCTCAGTTGCCAACACCAATCTGCTTCATGAAAGCGGCATTGTCCCAGTACAGGAATTCCTCGGTCATCTGCCCCTGTTCGTTCCAGTGCCCAATGGTGACCATCGGCAGCCGGTACTTCTTGTTGGTCGGCTGGATCACGGTGCCGTCGGCAAGCGTCATCGGCTTGCTGAAGGTGCCTTCGATGAAGCCCGCAACCGCCGTCCACTCGGCATTCGCTGAGCCGAAGCGCACCGGATGCTCGGTAATCCGGTTGTCGGGTGCAAAAGTCCACATGAAGTCCAGTTCCTTGATGTGGTCGGGCAAACCAGTGGTGGTGTGGCCGTCGGGATAGTGCACGACGATGTCCTTGGCATGGCTCAGGTGCAGGTCATCCCATTGCTGCTTCGTGTAGACGCGGAAATCCAGGTCATCAAAGGTCGCAAGGTTCCTGGCCAGGGCTGACGGCATTCCCTGTACGGTGGGGGTTGCTTCGCCCACCTTGCTGGCGGGCCAGCTGTTGGTTGGTGGCTCTGCGGCATGTGCGGTCACAATCGTGGTGAGTGCAACGGAAGCAGCGAACGCGACGCGTTTCATGGCATTCATTGAACGGCTCCTGCAAGGTGTGCGCTGAGGTAACGACGTTCGTGGTGTTCCAGCCTACGCCGCAAATGCGAATTGGAGGGCTGGAAGCGGGGGAAGCATGAGCCGCATCTGGTTCGTGGTGTGTGAAACAGGCGTGGTGCCGACGTCTGGATTTCCTGTTCGTTGCGAGCATCGGCGCGCTTGCCAGCGCACGCATTCAATTCCAGGACCCAGAAGCTACAATCGGCCGATTCCCATTGCATGACCGGGAACTACATGGATGCAACGTATTGATTACCCAGGGTGGAAAATGAAAGTCCGTATTTTTGGAGTGTCGCTGCTTGTAGGTCTGCTGCTGGGCTGCAAGCAGATGCCGGCAGGTGAGGCGGAGGGTGTCGCCAGCGCAGTTCCGGCGGGCGAGTTGCCGGCCAAGGCAAGCGCGGATCCAGTCGCCGAGATCGAAGACACCGAATCCTCGCCCTATGAAGAGGGCGACCCGGAGGGCGATGCGCCCACGCCAGCCGCGTTCGACCACGAGCCCAGCTGTGAGGAAGATCCACTGGCGACGTATTTCTTCACCCTGGTGGGCGGCAACACCGTGGACAACTGCGGCCGTGCTGATCCCAAGGTCACCGCCGCATTCGACGAGCTGCTGAAAGAGGCGGCTGAGGGCGACATCGCCGATCCGCATGTCCCACCGCAGCGCGACCGGCTGCTCAGTGGCCCCAGCGCACCGGGCGTGCCCAAGATGTTGGGAAGCGAAACATGGTGGTTCTATACGGCCTGCCAGGCGCACCAGTGCGACACGCAGCAGCTGGCAATGCTTTACCAGCCCCAGCACACCAGGATGGTTGGCCGCCTGGTATCACGCTGCAAGGTGTGGTGGTTGGGCAATCCGACGGCTGAGCAGCGTGCGCTTATCGATGAAGCCAAGCCGGTGGATCCTGCGCTGCTAAGTGATGAACCCTGCGACGAAGAGCTTTGAGTTCGGCTGCGGTAGCGGCGCTGAAGTCCGATAGCAGGGTTGATTGACTGAGCCGAATGTTGAGGACGCTCTGGACTGTGCGACAGTCCAGAGCTGCATAGGGAGATGTGGAATGACCGGGATTCGTCTTCGTTACTTGCGTGGTATCTGCGCAGCGATTGCACTTGCTGCAGTTGCGTTGCCCGCACTGGCGATTGGACAACAGCCAGCCTCAATGCCGGCTGCACTGGCGCCGCCTCCAACGCACCCCGACGAATCGGCAGCACGCCAGACCGCCCAGCGTTATCAACAGCTGCTTCCGCTTTACCGCTGGCGTTTGCTCACTGCTGTGGACAAGGATGGAATGCCGCGAGCCTGGTTCGGCGAGGGGGCAGATGCACCGCAGCTGCAATTCGGTGTCGAGGATAAAAGCCCATCAGCGGAACCGTCTCTGCTGCTGCATAGCGAGCTGTGCAAGCGGCAGGTAGATGGCGAGGTGGTGCTGCGGCGCTATCAGGTGCAAGGCGCTGATCCGCAGCGCGAGGTGGCCTGGCAGTTGAACCTGCGCAGGCAGCCGCATGAGCGCACGCCTGCATTGACCTGTCAAAAGCCGGCGTACACCGCTGAGCTGCGCCTGCTGCAGATGTTGTCCGGCGGGCATGCGCTGCGTATGCGCGTTGAGCAGGCGAAGAAGGATCGGCCGCAACTGGAGCTTGGCGACGCATTTGGCGGCGTATTGCGTTTCGAAGGAACGCCGCTTGCGCAGGGCACGCGCTACGGTCTGCAGGGAGCGGAACGACTGCTGCAGATCAAGGAGGCATCGGCTGCATGCGCGAACAGCTGGCTGCCCGGTAATCGTTGCCTGCTGTTCCGCGAGGTGGCGCTGGATGGTCGGGCGAACGCTGCATCCGATTGGAACGGTGACGTCCTGGCGGTTGATGGCTATAGGCATCTCGCCGGGACTGACGTGATGTTGCTGGTCCGACGCTATGGAAGCACTGGTGACGACCTTGCAGCGCCGATGAGTTATCGCGCGGAACGCCAGTTGTGGGAACGTGGCGCTGCGGCAGGACCGGACATGATGGCGAGCGTCGCAGGCGTGCGCGCGGATGCGGTTCTGGAGCCTGAGAAGGCAACGTTTTACCCGAAGTTGCTGGCGCGATTCATCGGCCGTGATCGCGGTCTTGCAGGTACTGAGTTCGCCCATCTGTATTACGGCGCATGGTTGCAGCGCAACCTCGGGCCGAAACCGGCCGAAGGCGATTCGCCATTCACCGGGGCCGACGAGCTGGCAGCGGCCGAAGGCTATCTCGAACTGCGCAGGCAGCTTGCTGCGTTGGACGGTGCGGGCGGCTCAGTTGGCGCGCGCCTGCAGCTCCACCAGGACTTTCTGGGGCGGTATCCCTTGCATTTGAATGCGCTGGAGAGTTTTGCTGGCGATGACGCGGCTGTGCGCCTCGGGTTTGACGGACTGTTGCAGGCCATCATGGCCAGTGGCGACGGCATCAGTTGCCAATCGGCGTGGATCGTAACGTCGTCTGCTGATATCGGCGTGGTGTTCCGGCATCTGGCGCTGGATCGGGATTACGCGATGGATCGGAAGGAGGACGGAGCTTGCCTACGGGTTGGCTCCGGGAAGGATGGGAAGCACTTCCTCGTGCTGGGCTCGCGATAGCAACGGCTTTTGTAGGAGCGGCGTAAGCCGCGAAGCTGATACTCCGAAACAAAGCGTGCTTGATCGTTCTACAGCAACTCCCCTATTGGAGAGTTGGCGAGCTTCGCGGCTTACGCCGCTCCCGCAAAGCAGGATCAGGTCGCGCTCTCGCTCGGAGATGGGATGATCAGATGGAAAGCGACTTAAATGTTGGTAATGGCCAGGCACAGGTAAACGAAGCAATATGAAATTCTTCTTGATTCTTGCGCTGCAGCTGGCATCCAGCATCGGCACTTCCTTGCTCGCTCCTGTTGGGGTTGCGCATGCCGCGCTGCCACAGGCCGCAGCCGTGTCGCCGTTGGTTGTGGCGGCTGCAGATGCGAGTCTGTTCGCTGATGACAGGGAGAAAGGAAAGCATGCGCTCTATGCGGTGGCGTTCTTCCTCGTGGTCTTCATCCTGATTGGTTGGCTGGCAACGCACCTGTCGCGCGAAAAGAGGTCTGCGAAAGTAGCGCCATTGCCGCGTGTGCCGGTACGCATGCATTGGTATGACGGCACCCAGCTGCCAATCGCGGATTGGGACCGTATCAGCGAGGACGCGCCGACGGGACTGGATGCCGACGCCACACATATCCACCGCACCTCGGCGGCCAAGGAGTGGCTGGAAGCGCTCACCCAGCAGCTGGGGGAGCATTACCGCATCACCGAATCCGCCGACTTCCTGCTGCTGTCGAACCTGATGGACAGGCCCGGCGAGGTATTCCTCGCGACCTGCCAGCGCCTGCTGGCGCGGATCAATCGCAGCCTTGGCGATCTTGCAGTTGCGCCCGGCCTTGGCAAGCATGTGGTGATGGTGTTCGCCGACCAGGAAGACTATTACGCCTACGTATCGCATTACTACCCGGATGGCGGCGAGTACGCGATGTCCTCGGGCATGTTCATCAAGGCGGGATACGGGCACTTCGTGATGCCGTTGGAGATCCTCGATTCGATGGAGCCGGTGATCGCCCATGAGCTCACGCATTGCCTGCTGCAACACCTGCCGATCCCGGCGTGGTTGAACGAGGGCTTGGCGGTCAACACCGAGCACACCTTGTATCCACAGCTGGCCGCACCCGGCGCACAGATGTACTTCCCGCACGAGATCGCTGCGCAACACGCGGCTTACTGGAACGAAGAGAGCATCCAGTCATTCTGGTCCGGGAAGTCATTCCTGGCTGCGGATGATGGCAACCGGCTTTCCTACGATCTGGCCAAGAAGATCACCGCGTTGGCGGCAGGCGATGAGCGTGCGTTCCGCAAGTTCGTGGCCGCGGCGCAGATGAGCGACGGCGGTTTGGCGGCGGAGCGGCACCTGGGTTATCCCATCCAGAACCTGATCGAAGCGGTACTGGGTGAAGGCGAGTGGACACCGCGACCGGAGTCGTGGGAGCAAGGTGTGGAGCGTGGGCAGTTCTAGCTTGGCTGGGTAACGGGCCAAGCAATCGCACGAGGCGATGCATGTCTTGCAGGAGCGACGTCAGTCGCGAGGCTGGGTATCGTTGCGCGCCCGTGCACCATGCAATTGCATGGACTTGGCGGCCTTTGGATTTCCAGCATCGCGGCTTACGCCGCTCCCACAATCAAGGGGCGGATCAGGCTGCGGCGTTGTACGGTGGGTAGTCGATGTAACCCTTGCTGGTGCCCCCGTAGAACGTGGTGGGATCTGCCTTGGCCAGCGGGTGGCCGTGACGTAGGCGCTCGACCAGATCGGGATTGCTGATGAACGGCACACCGAAGCCGGCCATGTCGATCAGACCCTCATCAATCAGTGCCTGCGCCGATTCGCGGTCCAGTCCGCCGGCCAGGATCAAACGGGTTTCCTGCAGCTTGCTGCGGATCGTCCTGAGCAGGTTGTTGAAGCCTGCCTGGCCCGGCGCGCTGCTTGAGTAGCCGGCCTGGTTCATCAGGTGCACGAAGCCCAGCCTGCGCTCGCCGATGGCCTCTGCAAGCGCGGTGTAGGTCTCATCGATCTGCGGGTAGGCGGGCATGTCAAAGAGGTTGCCGTACGGCGAGAGACGAATGCCGGTGCGCTCAGGACCAATACGCGCGACGATGGCGTCGATCACCTCCAGCGTGAAGCGGATGCGGTTCTCCAACGTGTCAGCGGAGTATTGATCATCGCGATCATTGACCAGCGGGTTGAGGAACTGCTCATGCAGGTAGCCATTGGCGCCGTGGATTTCGACGCCGTCAAAGCCCGCATCAATCGCGTTCTGTGCAGCCTGGGCAAAGTCGTTGACCACGCGTGCAACCTCCTCGGTGCTCAGCTGGCGCGGCGTGGGCGCATCGACCATGCCTGGCAGGCCTTCTTCGTTGTAGCCGAAGGCCTTGGAGTTCGCCGGCTGCTTGCTGCTGGCGCTGACCGGTGCGCGGCCATCGGCCTGGATCGACGGGTGCGACATGCGACCGACGTGCCACAGCTGCGCGACGATCCTGCCACCGAGCGCATGCACCGAGTTGGTGGTCAGCCGCCAGCCTTCGATCTGCTCGGGAGTGTAGATGCCGGGGTTGAACAGGTAGCCCTGGCCTTCGCGCGAGATTGGCGTGCCTTCGCTGACGATCAGTCCGGCGCTGGCGCGCTGGGCGTAATAGAGGGCAACGCGCTCATCAGCGATATCGTTGGGGGCGCGTGCGCGGGTCATGGGCGCCATGGCGATGCGGTTGGAGAGCTTGGTGCCGATGAGGTCGTAGGGCTCGAAGAGCTTGGTCATTGAAGTGTTCCAGGTGGATCCAGACGGGGAGGGCAGTGCCTGTCGCGACAGCGGGAAACCGCTGTCGCGGTACGTATTGCGGAATACATGGGCCCTGTCTGGGGTGTCACAACCGGACGCGGTGGAAAGCAGAGTTGCGGTTTGTGCAACATCCGGCCGCGAGCGTGGCCGGTGTTGCAGGAAGGGGGAAGCCCCGATACCGCTGGCGGCTGGCGCCGCAATCGCTGATTCCACCTGCGTGGGAAGATCGCCGGCTTTGCGGTTTACGCCGCTACTGCAAGGGCGGCGGTCAACGACGGTGTTGCTGGAACAGCCAATCGCGCCACCACTTGCCAGGGTGGATATCGGCCGGCGGTGCGTGCGGCAGTGCGTCGTACTCCCTGAGCTGTACCTGTTCGCCGCCAGCTGCGCGGATGGCGGCGACAAAGCGCCTGTCAGCGGTGATCGGGTTCTCGTCATCGGCAGTGCCGTGCATGGCCAGCACCGGCAGGTTCCTGAAAGTGGCGGCATCGGCATTCGCTGGTGCAATGCCGGAGATCGGCACGATGGCGGCGAGCAGGTCTGGCTGCAAGGTGGGCGCCAGCCACGCCGCCGACCCGCCCATCGAGAATCCAAGCGCATAGATCCGCGTGGTGTCGACGGGATTGTCGGCGGCGATCCTGTTCGCCAGCTCGAGCGCGGCGCTGAGCACCGGAGACGCTTCTGCATGCTGATCCGCTGACGCAGGGCCGTAGTTCGCGCTGCGCTCAGGGAACTGCGGCACCAGCACGTAGGCGGGGTATTGCTGCCGTACTTCAGGCATCGCCCAGCTCCTGGCCAAACGGTCGAGTTGGCTGCTGTTGTCCCTGCCTATGCCGCCAGAGCCGTGGAACTGGATGACCAATGGGTAGGTTTCGCCGGCTTTGGGTGCCGTCGGGCGCAACAGTCGATAGGGGATGACCACTCCGCCAGCCGAGGTGAAACTGCCGGTCTCGAACTGGCGAATATCAACCGACGCGAACACCTCCTTGGCCAGCGGTGCTACACCGACGACCTGCTCGGCAGCGGCGCTGCCAAGCGTGCACGCAGCGAGCAGGCCGAAGGCGAATGCCAGGTGACGGTTGCGCATGTTTGATCGTCCCGGTTTGAGTGCAGGTGATTGTAGAGCCGGGCTTTCATGCAGCGCCGCGAGATTAACTCATGGCAGCCATGAGTCAGGCAGGGTGTTGTGGGAGCGGCGTGAGCCGCGAAGCTGAGAATCCCAGCATTGTCGTCTACAGGCATGCCCGGGGAGCCTGGATCGCCAGCTTCGCGGTTTGCGCTGCTCCCACGGTCGCTGCATTGAGCTAGCATCAGCGCAATCGGGCAGCCAGGGACTGGAACGCATGCGAAACGCGGTGACACGCTGGCTGTTGCTGGCTACCTTGCTGTATTCCGGTTGCGCGCCGGTGTTGGCCGCGCCCGGCAAGCTGCTGGAGGCGGTTGCTACCGATGGCGCTCCCGCTGGCGCCAAGGCCTGGCGTATCCGCTACGAGACTACCGATGTCGATGGCGATCCCACCCAATCCACCGGCGTGCTGGTTGCGCCTGACGGGCCAAGCCCGGTTCAAGGGCGCGACATCGTTGCATGGGCGCACGGCACCGTGGGCATCGATTCGGCGTGCGCGCCGATTCGTACCCTGGACCAGATCCCGGGGCTGGCCGACATGCTGGCGCGGGGATGGGTGGTGGTCGCCAGTGACTACCCGGGACTCGGCACGCGCGGGCCGCATGCCTATCTGGCGGGCGACGCCGCCGCGGCAGCGGTGCTGGACTCGGTGCGCGCCGCGACGGCGCTGCCAGCCGCCGGTGCCAGCCGCAGCTTCGCGGTCTGGGGGCATTCGCAGGGCGGGCACGCGGCGCTGTTCAGCGCGCAACGTGCACGCAGCTATGCGCCCGACCTGCAGTTGCAGGGCGTGGTTGCAGTGTCGCCGCCTACGGAATTGGCAGCCAACATGCAGCATGCCGATACCACGGTTCGCGGGCTGTTGACCGCGTTCACCGCGCGCAGCTGGTCCAGGGTCTACGGCGTCGATCTCTCCACCATTGCCAATGCAACAACCCGTGGCGTGATCGAGCGAGCCACCAGCGGCTGCGAAGGCGATCCGTTCTCGGCGGCGGCATTGGTGCGCTTGTTGCGCTTGCGTGCGCGCCTCGGCAGCCTGGATCTGGGCGGTCGTGCGCCCTGGGATGGCTTGATGGCACGTAATTCGATCACGGCGTTGGCTGCCGGTTCGGCGCCGCTGTTGCTGGTGCAATCCGACGCCGACGGCCTGGTCGCGACGCCGGTCACCTGGCGCTTCTTCGAGCAGAGCTGCAAGCGTGGCGCAGCGGTGAACTACCTGCGTCTGCCAGATACCGGCCATGCCACCACGGCGATCGCCTCGGCGGATCGCGCCATTGCCTGGATCGCCGAACGCTTCAGCGGGCAAGCAGCTGGCAGCGACTGTGGGCTGGCGATGAGCGCTGGTACGGACGCCGGCGGATGAAGCGGCCTTCACGCAATGAACAGCCCGCCTTGGCAGCAGCGTATTCCGCTGCGGTTCCAATCACGGAGACTTCGTCATGTCGCTTGTGCTCTACGGTCATCCATTCTCCTCGTATACGCAGAAGGTGCTGATTGCGCTTTACGAGAACGCCATCGACTTCGAGTTCCGCCAGCTCGGCCCCGACACGCCTGAACACATCGGGCAGTGGCTGCAGCATTGGCCGCTGGGCAAGTTTCCGCTGCTGCTCGACGGCGAGCGCAGTGTCGTGGAAACCAGCATCATCATCGAGTACCTGCTGCTGAAGTACGGCGGCGAGGTGCGACTGCTGCCCGAAGAACCAATCCAGGCGCTGGACGTGCGCTTTCATGATCGTTTCTTCGACCTGCATGTGATGAGCCCGGTACAGCACGCAGTGAACGGCGCGCTCAGTGGCGACGATGGCAAGCGCGACGAAGCCCGCGCCTTCAGCGTGCAGAAGCTGGAGCTTGCCTACGCCTGGCTGGAAAGCCAGTTGCCGGGCCGCCGATGGGCCTGTGGTGAGGTCTTCTCGATGGCCGATTGTGCTGCGGCGCCTGCGTTGTTCTACGCCGATTGGACACACCGCATCAGCGATGCATACCCGCTGCTGCTGGATTACCGGCAACGCCTGCTGCAGCGGCCCTCCTTCGCACGTGCGGTGGATGAAGCGCGCGGCTACCGTCATCTGTTCCCCCTGGGCGCGCCCGATCGTGATTGACGTTCCGCAGCGCGCCTGGTGGTCGCGTTACCCGTGGTCGCCTGTGATCCGCATTGCCGCGTTCGTCACGCCACTGCTGGCACTGCTGTTGTACGCGCGCATCGCCGCCGCACATGCGTCCACCCAACAGCATCGCGGTGATACCGGCTTGGGCATCGCCCTGCTGTTGGGCGCTGTTGCATTGCTGATGCTGGTGGGATTCTTCGTCGACGCAGTGCTGCAGCTGGTGCGCGGGCGCCACTGGAACTGGATCGCCGATGCGCTGATCCTGGGGCTGTTGTTGATGCCCTTTGGTTGGGTGGCCTGCAATTGGTTCGGCGTGCATGAGTCGCTCGGCTGCCGGGTGCCGATCAGCCTGTTTGGCTCCGTACTGGAGTCGCTTTCGCTGTAATGCCGGACGGCGCGTGCTTTCAGCCGGGCTGCAGGATCAGCGGCTACCGAGCTTTGCCCAGCGCCCACCTTCATGCAGTGACACCTCGAAGCGGGCCCATTGCCGCAACTCCGCAGCGGTTGCATGACCAATGTCGCCAATGCCATCGCCCGCCACCACGGCAAATACCAGGCGATCAGCAGAAGGACCGGAAAGCGCTGGCGTTACCGATACCCGTCGCACGCTCCAGGCGCGCCCCAGGCGGCCGTTGCTGTAGCAGCGGCCGGGCTCGATCAGGTCCGGGTGCAGCGCATCACGCTCCGCATTCTGCTTGGCAAGCTCCAGCAGCTCGGTGAGGCTTTCGTCGGTGATGTCGACGAAGGAATTGAGCTGGCCAATGGCCGCGTGAAAGTCTTCCTGGGTCAAGTCGACATGGCGCTGCGCCGAGGGCACGGCTATGGCCTGCTGGCGACGACGATGCAGCTGCACCGGGTAGCGGCGCCAGGCGAAGCAGGCGTTGAACACGATGCCGGCCAACAGGATGGCGGCGACGTTGATTGCCACCGGGGTGAGCAGGTAGTTGTAGCCCAATGCATGCACGTCGCTACCACCAATCACCGCGGCCAGCGCGGTGGCACCGCCGGGTGGATGGATGCAGCGCAGGTAGTGCATCGCACCGACGGCCAGACCGACCGCGAGTGCGCCCGTCCAGGCTTGATCGGGGAATATCAGCTGGCAGCTGACGCCGATGAAGGCGGACACCAGGTGGCCGGCAATCACTGCCCACGGTTGCGACAAGGCACCATGTGGCACGGCAAACACCAGTACCGCGCTCGCCCCCATCGAGGCGAGCATGATCGCGCCGCCTGCGTGGTTGAAGCCTGCGGGGAAGCACCAATGGGTGAGCTGGTAGACCACCGTGATGCCGATCAGTGCGCCCAGTGCGGAAATCCACTTTTCTCCGTGGCTGGTCTGGTTGCGCTCGATGCTCAACCAACTACGGAGTGGATGCAGGGGCTTGCTGCTGGACTTCATGGCGGTGGATGGGTTCAGGGGAGGCTATTTTGCCGCGTTTCCCGTGCTGTACATGAGTCCGGATCGGCTCATTGGCCGTTGGCTGATGCGGATTGGTTTGGTTCTCATGCCGCGGATGCATGCGCCGGCAACCTGAAGCGGTAGGATGTGAAGCGCTCCCCCTCTGTTGTCTACGTGATGATTCCCGGACCATTGATCTCCTGGCCGTTCCTGCTGATGGTGTTCGTGTTGCCGCTGCTGGGCGGCTTGGTGGCGATTGGTTTGCTTGTGCGGGCCTGGCATTTCCATCGCCACGGCCAGGGCGGCTGGGGCGCGTTCTTCAACTGGAAGGTGTGCCTGTGCACCGCGTTTGTAGTGCTGGTGGCGGCCTGGGTAGCGGTGCTGATCTACAAGACCACCGAATTCAAGCGCGAATTCGCCATCGAGAGCTGGCAGCGCGGTAGCCGTGCACAGTTCGTGCTGGACCGTGATTTTCAGTATGGCGAGTTCACCGTCCCCAAGGGCACGCTGGTCAATCGCCGCGATGTCTTCGACAACGGCGAGCCGCAACGGCCATTGGGATTGCGTGGTCTGGATGCACTGCAGTTCCCGGAGCCAGTGCAGCTGGCGGGGCTGTGGGTCGATGTACTGGAAACATCTCCCGGGCGCATGCGCTTGACTACCGATCAACGCATCAGCCCTGTCTATCACTCCGATCCGGAGAGTGGTGACTGGGTGGTCGATCCTTCGCGTCCGTTCATCGACTGCAAGGCCGGTGAGGTCGCCTGGTTCAATACACCGTTGATTGACTATGACATCCAGGCCGAGTTCACGACCGGTGAGCCGGATGGCGCAGCCGCACGGTTCAATCCCAGTCAATGGCAGTTCACGCATTGTGAGCGCGATTGGGGGCCGCTGGAGATCAAACCGGCCTTCGCCGAGCCGATACCAGCGGGCGCGACGCCACAGGTTTTCACGCGGCAGAACTGATCTTCTGCAGCAGGGAGACAGGTTTTACGCAGATTTGATGCGGACCTTGTGGCGTCGCCATCGTCGGTTTATGGAAGCTGCGTGAACAATTCCGCATCGCCGCGCAGCTCGCGCGGCCGCTTCCGGAAATCCAATGAAACGCTCACGTTCTTCGTTGTACTTCGCTGCCTTCATCGCACTCACCGCCAGCGCGGATGCATTGGCCATCGACACCAGCGGCAGCGCCGCCTTGACCAGCGACTATGTCTGGCGCGGTTCTGCCCAGAGTCAAGGCGATGCCGCTGCGCAGGCGGGCTTCCGCATCTCCGGAGACAGCGGTGTGTATGCCTCCGTGTGGGGCTCCAACGTTGAGTTCGCACCGGAGACGCACGCCAGCAGCGAGTTGGACTTCGTTGTCGGCTGGAATGGCAAGCTGGCCGACGACTGGGCGCTGGATGCCAACCTGCTGCACTACCGCTACCCGGCCACCACGGTCGATCTGAACTGGACTGAGCTCAACACCACGCTGACCTGGAAGGACAACTACTGGCTGTCGCTGGGCTGGTCGCCGGAGGCGCTGGGCACCAACCAGGATGGTCTGTACACCCAGTTGGGCGCGCGAATGCCGCTGTCACCGCAACTGCGTCTTGAGGCCGCCGCTGGTTGGTACCAGTTGCAGGATGCGGTGGGCGGTGGCTACGCCCACGGACAGGTCAGTGCGATCTGGGCGGTGGCAGCGCCGATCGAGCTGCGGTTGAGTGGGCACTTCACCGACCAGCACGCTCGTGATCTGTTTGGCGATCAGGCCGCTGGCACACGTTGGGAAGCGGCCGTGCAGGCGTCGTTCTGACAGGGGCCGGCTTTGTGGGAGAGCGCGCCGCTTTTGTAGGAGCGGCGTAAGCCGCGAAGCCGGGAACTGCTGGGAGCCAGTTGCCCAACGATCTGATGGTGTGTGAGCTTCGCGACTTACGTCGCTCCCACAGAAAGGCGGGGTGCCCTTGTGGGAGCGGCATCAGCCGCGAAGCTGGCATCAATGAGCAGCCATATCTATTGCGATCTGGTGATCCATCAGTTTCGCGACTTACGTCGCTCCTACAAAACGGCGTTGGTGCCGATCCGTCAGCGGCTTTCGGCTGGTGCCTGCGCTTTGATGCTGCTTCGACCTTGCTTCCTGTTACCGGCGAAGGTCAGTGACAGGTGGATGAGGGCGATAAGCGCGATGATCATGGCCGATTCACCATGGCTTGCCAGGAACGCCATAAGCAAACCAATGAATCCAAAGATGGAAAGGACATCGAACAGCAGGCGACTGAAGCGCCACGCAGCGACCAGGATCAGCAGATACATCGCCGCTGGCAGTGCTGGCGTCCGGGCCATGTAGTAGAGGATTTCCATCTCGGGGATGCATGCTTGTTGGGTTGTTGGAGGCGAATTCTGGATGCGTCGCATGTGCTGGATATGCGTCCAATGTGAAGCGAATTTGAAGTGCTGAATGCCTGCGCCTGGCGTTGAAAAAGTTCTGGAAATCCATCGCTGGCTGCGGTTAGCTTTTGCCACTCCGTAGACATTCAACAGACGACCTTGAACTCTTCCGATCGAACCAACTGGCCGCGAACAGTACGCATCGTCTTGCTGCTTACAGTGCTGACGCTTGCCGGCGGCTGGCTATGGCGGCAGCCCTTCACCGTGGTCGCCCGCGAAGGCTGGAAGCTCTCCCGTCTGCCAGCACCAACTGCGATAGCCGTACCGGTGCAGGGCATCAAGCCACGGCAGATTGCCGATACTTTCGGCGCACCACGCGGGCGCGACCGCAAGCACCATGGTGTGGATATCTTCGCCAAGCGCGGCACACCGGTTGTCGCCGCTACCCCGGGCGTGGTGGCGGCGGTGCGCGACAGCGGCTTGGGCGGGCGTCAGGTATGGGTGCTCGGGCCGGCCGGGCAACGGCACTACTACGCGCACCTGCAGGATTGGGCGCCAGGGCTGGCCTACGGACGCATCGTGCAGGCCGGGGATGTGCTGGGCTTCGTGGGTGACAGCGGCAATGCGCGCGGTACGCCGTCGCATCTGCACTACGGCATCTACGGCGGTGATGGCCCCTTCGACCCGCTGCCGCTGATGCATGCAGGGCAGCCGCGCAAGCGGTAAGGTACGCCCCCTGCAAGCCGCCTTCCCGCGGCGAGAGCTGTACTGAACGATGCTGATTGATCAATTCGACCGTGAACACCTGTGGCACCCCTACAGCGCCCTGGGCAGCCCGGTGCCGGTGCTCAAGGTTGCCCGCGCCGATGGCGTGCTGCTGCAGCTGGAAGATGGTACCCGGCTGATCGACGGCATGGCCTCGTGGTGGTGTGCGATTCATGGTTACAACCATCCGGCGCTGAACCAGGCGGTGGTTGACCAGCTGGGCTGCATGTCGCACGTGATGTTCGGTGGGCTTACCCACGAACCGGCCATCGCGTTGGGCAAGCAGCTGCTGCAGATCGTCCCCAAGGGACTGGATGCGATCTTCTACGCGGACTCCGGTTCGGTGTCGGTGGAGGTCGCGCTGAAGATGGCGATCCAATACCAGGCTGCGCGCGGCAAGCCGGGCAAGTGCAATATCGCCACCACGCGCTCGGGCTATCACGGTGATACCTGGAACGCGATGTCGGTATGCGATCCAGTTACCGGCATGCATGGCTTGTTTGGCACTTCACTGCCGACACGCCGTTTCGTGCCCGCGCCACAGACGCGCTTCGGCGACGATTGGAACCCTGCCGATATCGCAGCGCTTGCGCAGTTGTTTGCTGAAAGCGCCGATGAACTGGCCGCCTTCATCATCGAGCCGGTGGTGCAGGGCGCGGGTGGCATGCGCTTCTACCATCCGCAGTACCTGCGCGAGCTGGCACGCTTGTGCCGCGAGCACGATGTATTGCTGATCTGCGATGAGATCGCCACTGGCTTCGGTCGCAGCGGGCGTTTGTTCGCCTGCGAGCATGCGGGCATCAGCCCCGACATCCTGTGCATCGGCAAGGCTCTGACCGGCGGTTACATGACGCTGGCGGCGACGCTGTGCACGCGCGAGGTTGCCGACGTGATCGCCAGCGGCGAGCCGGGCGTGTTCATGCACGGGCCGACCTTCATGGCCAATCCGCTGGCCTGCGCGGTGGCGCTGGCCTCGGTGCAGCTGCTGCTGTCGCAGGATTGGCAGGGCAGGGTGGCGGCGATCGAGCGTCGTCTTGAAGAGAGTCTGGCACCCGCGCGTGCCCTGCCGCAGGTGACCGATGTGCGCGTGCTTGGGGCCATCGGTGTGATCGAACTGAAGGCTTCTCTGCGGTTGGAGCGGATACAGCAGCGGATGCTGGATCACGGCATCTGGATACGGCCGTTCGGCCGGCTGGTCTATGTGATGCCGCCGTTTGTAATCGACGATGCACAGCTGCAGCAGCTGTGCGAAGCCATGGTCGCGCTGGTGGCCAGCCTGCAGGAAGAGGATATGCGCGCATGAGCGGCAAGGTCGTATTTGTCAGTGGCATCGATACCGAGATCGGCAAGACCGTGGTCACCGGCTGGCTGGCGCAGCAATGGGCGGCGCAGGGCGGGAGCGTGATCACCCAGAAACTGGTGCAGACCGGCTGTGTGGCCGCCTCTGATGACATCCTGCTGCACCGGCGCATCATGGGCACCGGATTGTTCGAGGAGGACCGCGACGGCAGCACGATGCCGGCGTTGTTTGCCTATCCGGCGTCGCCGCATCTGGCCGCGCGTCTGGAGCAGCGGGCGCTGGATCTTTCTGCAATTGAAGGCGCTACGGCGCGTTTGTGTGAGCGCTACGAGACGGTGTTGATCGAGGGTGCCGGTGGCTTGATGGTGCCGCTGACCGAGCAGCTGCTGACGATTGACTACGTCGCACAGAAGGGCTGGCCGGTGTTACTGGTGACCTCCGGGCGCCTGGGTTCGATCAACCACACCTTGCTGTCGTTGGAAGCGCTGGCGGCGCGTGGCATCGCCCTGCATGGGGTGGCCTGGAACAGCCGCGATGACAGCAGTGATGAAGTGATTGCGGCTGATAGCCGTGGCTTCATTCGCGACTGGGTGTTGAAGCGGTTTCCGGATGCGGTGTGGTACGACGTGCCGCGGATTGATCTGGGCTGATTGGGGTCTTTGCGAAAGGCACCCCTCCCCAACCCTCCCCTGCGCGTTGCGCAAGTGAGGGGGCTGATCATGCAGGTTTGAGGCTGTTGCTTGCGCCCCCTCCCTTTGCCGAAGGCAAGGGGAGGGTTGGGGAGGGGTGCTCCTGCTCCTGCCTCCGTCGCAGATACCCCTACTTCTTCAACTTGTACGCCAACACATAGTCGCCAGCCTTGGTCCCGGTCGAACCATGACCACCCGCCACCAGCAGCACCATCTGCTCGCCCTGGCTGTTGAGGTAAGTCATCGGCGTGGCCTGCCCACCAGCGGGAATACGCACATCCCACAGCACCTTGCCGCTGGCCAGGTCGTAGGCGCGGAAGTTGTCGTCGGTGGCCGCGCTCATGAAGGCCACGCCGCTTGCGGTCAGCATCGGTCCACCAATGCCGGGCACGCCGATGCGTATCGGCAAGGGCAGCGGTGACAGATCGCGGATGGTGCCGTTGCGGTGCTGGTAGGCGATCTTGCCGGTGCGCAGATCGGCGGCGGCAACCGTGCCCCATGGTGGAACCTGGCAGGGCACACCAATGGGCGACATGAAGGGCGTCATTTCCACCGCATAGTCGGCGCCCTTGTTCTCATTCAAGCCATGCTCGCCCTTGTTCATCTCGCGGCCGCTGGTTTCATGCTTGGGCACCAGCTTGGAGACAAAGGCCAGGTAGGTGGGCATGCCGAACATCACCTGCCGCTGCGGGTCCACTGCCACGCTGCCCCAGTTGAAGGTGCCGAAGTTGCCCGGATAGATCAGGCTGCCCTGCAGCGTCGGCGGTGTGTAGCGGCCTTCGTAGCGCAGCTGCCGGAACTGGATGCGGCACAGCATCTGGTCGATCAGGCTGGCGCCCCACATATCGGCTTCGCGCAGCGGTTTGGGCTCGAAGCTCAGCGCGGACACGGGTTGCGTGGGTGCGGCGAACTGGCCTGGGATGTCCACGTACTGCGGTGCGGTGCGTTGGCTGATCGGCAGCAAGGGCTTGCCGTCGCGGCGGTCCAGCACGTACACGTCGCCTTGTTTGGTCGGCTGCACCAGCGCCGGGATGCGACCTTGTGGCAGGTCCAGGTCGAGCAGCACCGGTTGTGCCGGGGTGTCCATGTCCCACAGATCGTGGTGCACGAACTGCTGCACCCAGCGCACCTGGCCACTGGCAATATCCAGCGCCACCACCGATGAGGCGTAGGTTTCCTCGGCGGGGCTGCGGTACATGCCGAGCTGGTCCGGGGTGCGGTTGCCCATCGGGAAGTAAGCCAGGCCCAGTGCTTCATCGGCGCTGGCCACCGACCAGCTGTTGGGCGAGCTGGGCGTGTAGACCTGGTTGGGGTTGTTCGGGTCCAGCGGCGCGGTCTGGGTGGGGTTGCCCGAATCCCAGTTCCACAGCAGCTTGCCGCTGTGCACGTCGTAGGCGCGGATCACCCCGGAAGGGGAGTTGATCGCATAGTCGTCGTTGACCGCACCGGCGATGATGACCTTGCCACCTGCTATCAGTGGCGGCGAGGTGGAATAGTAGTAACCGGCCTGCTTGAACGGCATGTTGTGCAGCAGGTCGAGCACGCCGTTGTTGCCGAAGTCGCTGCAGTGCTCGCCGGTCTGCGCGTCCAGCGCATGCAGCTTGGCGTCGGCGCTGGGCAGGAACACGCGGCTGCTGCAGGTGTGCACGCCGGTTGCTGCGCTTGTTGCGGCCATGGCGGAGTTTGCGGCGGTTTCGGTGAAGTACGACAGCCCGCGGCAGGTCTGATGCTGGCGCTGCGGTTCCATGCCAGCACCCGGGTCGAACTTCCACAGCACCTTGCCGCTGTCGGCATCCAGCGCGAACGCCAGGCTGTGTGGCGTGCACAGGTACAGCGTGTTGCCGATCTTCAACGGGGTGACTTCGTAGGTGGTCTCGCCCACGTCCTGCGGCAGGCGCACATCACCGGTCTGCATCTGCCAGGCCAGCTGCAGCTGACCGACATTGGCCGGGGTGATCTGCGCCAGCGGCGAGTAACGTTGACCGTAGCCGCTGCGGCCGTAGGCCTGCCATTCGCCCTCCGGCTGCGCGGTGTCGCCCAGTGCCGGATTGGCGTTGACGATGTCCATCGGCAGGCGGCCATCGGTCTCATGCAGGTGCCGCGGGATGCCGGCGAAGGCGACCGCGGCCACGCCCAGCGAGGCCAGCAGCACCGGCCAGCCGGCCGGGCCGGTGTAACCACGCGGGCTGGAGCGGCGCGAGGCGGGCAAGGCCATCAGCAGGCCGAGCAGGGCGGGCAGGCCAACGCGGGTGGCCAACGGCCACCAGTACAGTCCGGCCTCCCACAGCGACCAGCCCAGCAGCACCAGTAACCAGCCGGCGTACAGCCAGGTCGGCCAGCGCCGGTGTCGCCACAGGCCCCACGCCACGGCCAACAGCAGCAGTCCGCTGAGCAGGTAGAACGGGCTGCCGTGCAGCGCCAGCAGCCAGCCACCACCCACTGCCAGGGCCAGCCCGAACAGCGTGGTCAACAACAGGGTCAGAACACGCATGGCGTCCCCGCAGCTCCGGAAGATGCGGCCATGCTGCGCCACGACATGTCTGCGCGGCGTCATGCGCACTCTTAACATTCCCGCCGTAGAATCGGAGCCTTGCCGACCAGGGACTGAGCATGAGCATTCTGGACTTCATCAGAAAGGAACTGATCGAGATCATCGAGTGGACCGATGACTCGCGTGACACGCTGTCGTACCGCTGGCCGGATGACGACCGCCAGATCAAGAACGGCGCACAACTGATCGTGCGCGAGTCGCAGATGGTGCAGTTCGTCGCTGCCGGCCAGTACGCCGATCTGTTCGGCCCAGGCAAGCACACGCTGAGCACCCAGAACATCCCGGTGCTGTCCACCATCCTGGGTTGGAAGTACGGCTTCGAATCGCCGTTCAAGTGCGATGTCTACTACCTCAACACGCGCCTGTTCACCGGCAACAAGTGGGGCACCTCCAACCCGGTGATGATGCGCGACGCCGATTTCGGCGTGGTCCGCCTGCGCGCGTTTGGTACCTACGATTTCCGTATCGTCGACCCGCCGAAGTTCCTCAAGGAAGTGGCCGGTACCGACCAGAATTTCCGCCTGGATGAGTTCGCCGATACCATGCGTTCGCGCATCGTCAGCGTGTTCACCGAGGCGCTGGCCAAGGCCGGCGTGCCGGCGCTGGATGTGGCCTCGCGTTACTCCGAGCTGGGCGAGGCCTTGCTGCCGATCATCAACCCGGCGATGACCGACAAGTACGGCATCGAGGTCACCAGCTTCATCCTGGAGAACGTGTCGGTGCCGCCGGAAGTGGAGCAGGCGATCGACAAGCGCTCCAGCATGGGCGTGATCGGCAACCTTAACGACTACGTGAAGTACCAGATGGGCCACGGCATGGGCGAGGGCGGCGAAGGTGCCGCCGCCGCTGCGGTGCCGGCACAGATGGCGATGGGCTTTGGCATGGCGCAGGAGATGATGCGCAACATGCAGACCGGTGCGCCGGTGGTGCCGGGTGCTGCTGCACCGCCGCCGTTGCCGGCTGCCGGTGACGCCGTGGCGCTGGACGTGCTCACCCCCGAACAGGCTGCACAGGCCTTGTCGGTATCGGTCGAGGACGTGATGGCGTCGATCGCCTCAGGTGACCTGAAGGCACGCAAGATCGGCAATGCCACCCGCATCGCCCGCTCGGCACTGGAAGAGTTCCTGCGCGGCTGATGAACAACGCAACAGTTGGCAAGCATCCCTGCCCGGAATGCGGCGGGGATCTGCAATGGAATGCCGGCAAGCAAGCCCTGGCCTGCCCCTACTGCGGCACCATCGTGCCGCTGTCGGAGGCGGCCATGGGCGTGGGCGATGGCAGTGCCGGCGTGGTCGAGCAGGACCTGCTGGCGGCACTGAAGCGATTGCAGGACGAGGCGAGCCAGCCGCCGCCATTGCCGCCACAGCCGCAGGGCGGTGTGGTCGGCATGCTGCAGAGCATGGCCGCCACCCCGGCCGAGCAACGCGGCTACGGCGCGCAGCCGCGCGAGGTGCAATGCCAGAGTTGTCATGCGATCTCGGTCTTCGTCGACCGCAAGGTGGCCGACCGTTGCGAGTTCTGCGGCTCGCCATCGATCATCGACCACGAGTCGCTGGGCGATGCGATCACCCCGCAGAGCGTGCTGCCGTTCAAGATCAGCGACGGCCAGGTCCGCGACATCATCCGCAAATGGTATGGCACGCGCTGGTTTGCGCCGAGCAAGCTCAAGCGCGCGGCGCTGACCGATACGCTCAAGGGCATGTACCTGCCGTACTGGACGTTCGACGCGCAGGTCGCCGCGCGTTGGACCGCCGAGGCGGGGTATTACTACTACGTCACCGTCAGCTACCGCGATTCCAAGGGCAATACGCAGACCCGGCAGGAACGGCGTGTGCGCTGGGAACCGGCATCCGGTTCGCTGCAGCATTTCTTCGACGATGAGCTGGTGCCGGGCACGGTAGGCGTGCATCCGGAACTGCTGGGCAAGATCGGCCAGTTCCCGACCGCCACCGATTTGAAGCCGTATTCGCCCGAGTTCGTGCGCGGCTGGACGGTGGAGCGTTACCAGGTAGATCTGCGCCAGGCCGCGCAGCTCGGTGAGGAACAGATGCAGACGCAGACCCGCTACCTGTGTTCCGAGCAGGTGCCGGGCGACACCCAGCGCAACCTGCAGGTGCAGGCCACGTACAGCAAGCGCACCTTCAAGCACATCCTGGTGCCGGTGTGGCTGGTCAGCTACACCTATGGCTCGCGCAGTTACCAGGTGCTGGCCAATGGCTATACCGGGCAACTGGCGGGTGAGCGTCCGTATAGCGCGTGGAAGATATTCTTCGCGGTGCTCGCGGGTGTGCTCGCCTTGCTGGTGCTGATGTACGTGTTGGGGATGGCGCAGTAACCGCGCGGTTATTGCTGTCGTCGGGCATATAGCCCGGGCCGTTGCTTTTGTGGGAGCGGCGTAAGCCGCGAAGCAGATGCATCATCAGATGGCTCAGACGCTGGTTGTTTCAGCGCTGTCAGCTTCGCGGCTTACGCCGCTCCTACAAAAGCGCAGCGATCACGTTCGACCATTCCTGCAGATCCGGCGTGTCCGGCCAGCGGTTGCGCTTACCCGTAGCTGCAAAGCTGCACCAGCCGCTTAATCGCCCAGATGCAGCACCGGCATGAAGCCGCCATAGACCAAGCGCTTGCCGTCGAACGGCATCGGATTGGTGGCTGGGTCCATGCGTGGGTCTTCCATCATTTTCTGCATGCCGGCATCGCGGGTGGCCTTGTCCGGCCATTCGATCCACGAGAACACCACGGCTTCATCGTCCCTGGCCTGCACGGCGCGGTAGAAGTCGGTCAGGGTCCCGTGTGGCACGTCGTCGGACCAGCATTCGGTCACCCGCAAGGCACCGAACTCGATGAACAGGGCATCGGCAATATGCGCGTGCTCGATGAACCGGGCTTTGTTGGCCAGCGGCACGGCGGCCAGGAAACCATCTACGTAAGACATGTCGGGCCTCGCAGGGTGGGCGGCGTGGGGCCGCCTTCGGTGGAACCGCGTTAATGGGCAACATCGATTCTGCGCTGGACAATGTTTCGGTCCCGCAAAAACTCCGTTGCGAGCCGTCCTTGCACGCAGCGGAAGCACGGTTATGTGGCCTGGCGCACAACGGATCGGCGACGAACCGCCAACGGCATTGATATTGATCAGGGTCGGCTGGCGTCGGCCTGCCGACAATGGCCTTGCTTCGGGTAAGGCAGGGAACATGAACCAGCTTCAGGAAGTCGATTCGCGAGCCAGCCCGGCTCCGTGCCACCGCATCCGTACCAGCAGGCGTGGTGACAGGGGCGAGGGGGCAAGAGAGGGGTCAATGAATGCCTGTCGCTGCCGTTATGGGAAAGCACCCCGTTCAAAGCCTGCACCGGCACGCTGCTGGCGCCAGAAAGCCCCCTTTGTGAAAGACCTTGCTTCACCGGCGCCGCACCCGTGGTCTCGGTGAGCGCTGGGCGGCTGGATGAGGCGGCCTGCTTGCCTGGCAGTCGCGCAGGAACGGCTGCCAGGTACTTACCCGAAAGATCGCATACCGCCAGCGTTGGCTGGCACCAGGAGAGTAGTGATGCAGTTTGTTTCCCGTAATGCACTGGCCGCCGCGCTGGCTGCACTGTGCCTGCCGGCCGTGGCCTGGGCCCAGGATGCAGCGCCCGCCACCAAGGTGTCGGCGCAGATCTTCGTCAACGCCAGCCAGCTGGATCGTGATGGCGTGGTCACCGACGATGAAGGCCTGGCGCTGGATCTGAAGCGCGCCTTCATCACCGTCGATCACCGCTTCAACCAGCACTGGACGGCGCAGGTCACCACTGATGTGCAGTGGCTGCGCAACAGCGACCCCACCGATGTGTGGCTGCGCCATGCCTACCTGCAGCGCAGCTTCGGCAAGGGCAACTGGCTGCGGCTGGGCAATGCGCCGCTGCCGTGGATCCAGCAGGAGTCGGCACGTGATGGCTACCGCTACGTCGATGGCGCCTTGATCACCCGCAGCAAGATGGGCAATGCCGCCGACTACGGCGTGCACGGCCAGTACACCCGTGGCGATTTCACCTATGCCGCTTCGGTGATCACCGGCGGTGGTTACCAGAAGCCGCGCCTGGGCAATCGCCCGGACATCGAGGCGCGTGTGGGTTGGGCACCGGCCAAGGGTGTTGAGCTGGCGCTGGGCGGCTATCGCGGTACCCGCGCGCTGGATGCCGGCGACATGCCGCGGCAGCACACCGCGCAGCGCTGGAACGCGATGGCCAGCTGGGTCGGCGAGCGTGGCCGGATCGGCGCGCAGTACTTCCGTGCCGAGGACTGGACCCGCGTGGTCAAGCCGGGCAGCGACGACCAGCGCGGCTGGTCGGTGTGGGGCAGTTACCAGTTGAGCCCGCAGTACGCAGTGTTCACCCGCCACGAAGAAACCCGGATGAGCCTGGATATCGATCCGCGCACCCGCGAGCGTTATCACATGGTCGGTGTGGAATGGAAACCGAACAAGCACCTGCGTCTGGCAGCGGTGGGCAAGCAGCTGAAGCAGGAAACGGCGAAGAAGTCGCTGGAAAGCCATGAAGCCGGCCTGTGGGCGCAGATAGCGTTCTAAGCGTTTTGCGCTAAACCTTCGGTGAGGCTGGCTTGGCCCCTCCCCTTTGGCGCAGCCAAGGGGGAGGTTGGGAGGGGGTTGGCTTTTGCTTGAGGCTTTGCGATCGCTGCCAAGAGCACCCCTCCCCAACCCTCCCCTTCGCTGCGCGAAAGGGAGGGGGCGTGGCTGCTTGCGTGGCCGGGAGCGCTTGCTCCTCCCCTTTGGCGTAAGCCAAGGGGGAGGTTGGGAGGGGGTTGGTTTTTGCTTGAGGCTTTGGGGTTGTTGCGAAGAGCACCCCTCCCCAACCCTCCCCTTCGCTGTGCGAAAGGGAGGGGGCGTGGCTGCTTGCGTGGCCGGGAGCGCTTGGCTCCTCCCCTTTGGCGCAGCCAAGGGGGAGGCTGGGAGGGGGTTGGCTTTTACTTGAGGCTTTGAGGGTGCTGCGAAGAGCACCCCTCCCCAACCCTCCCCTTCGCTGCGCGAAAGGGAGGGGGCTTGGCTGCTTGCGCGGCGGGGAGCGCTTGGCTCCTCCCCTTTGGCGTAAGCCAAGGGGGAGGTTGGGAGGGGGTTGGTTTTTGCTTGAGGCTTTGCGGTTGCCGCTGAGAGCACCCCTCCCCAACCCTCCCCTTCGCTGCGCGAAAGGGAGGGGGTATGGGGCTTACTCGCCCTGGTACTGCTTCTCTTCAACCAGCGCCGAACCGGCAACGCGGTTGATCTCGTTCTTGACCACGATGCGCTCGCCATTGGTGCCGTACACGCCGCGCGCCAAGGTGATGAACTCCGCACCGAAATCCTGCGCCGCTTCCTTCTCGCGCAGGCGGTCCTGGATCTCCCACATGCGCTCGTTGATGGCCTTGAGCTGGTCCTTGAGCGCGCTCAGCGACGGGCGCGCTTCCTGCTGCGACAGCCACAGCGGCCACAGGCCCTGCAGCTCGGTGCGCACGTTGGCCAGCTTGGCGGTGTCGGTGATGCGCTCGGCCTTGATCTCGAGGATGGTGATCTTGTCGATCAGTTCGCCAATCGATACCGGGGTGAGTAGGGTCTGCACGTTGTGGCCGCCGTTGATTCGTCTAATGCGGCAATGATAGCGCCCCGCCAAAGGTTGCCAATGAACCGGTATTGGCGCTCGGGCAGCGGCGATGCGCACAATGCGGGCCCATTCCGACCAGGACTTGCCGATGCTGCTGCGTTCTTTCGCCACCGCTGTATTGATGCTGGGCGCTGCCAGCGCACACGGCGCCGAGGGCCTGCAGGGTGCCTGGCAGCTGCAATCGGGGGAGTTCATCAACCCGGAAGGGGCGGTCGTGGATTACGCCAGCCAGAAGCTGGCCGGCACCAAGATATTGGCCGATGGCCGTTTTGCCTTCACCACCACCAGCGATGGCAAGTTCTGGGCCGGCGGCTCAGGCACGTATCGCAGTGCTGACGGGCACTATGTGGAAACGCCGTTGATGGCGTCGTATCCGTTGGAGAACGGCGGCAGCTACAGCTTCCGCTACACCCTGGAAGGCGATGTGTGGACGCTGGAGCGCTGGGACGGCGAGCGCCGGGTTGAGCGTGAAGTGTGGAAACGCGCGCGCTGAGGGAAGGTCAGGTTTGTAGGAGCGGCGTCAGCCGCGAAGCCGGGAGTCCATGAAAACCGGCAATGCCTCGAACTGGTAATCCCCCAGCTTCGCGGCTTACGCCGCTCCTACAACGGCAGATCGGCGTTACTTCGCCGGGAAGCCCACGTCTTCCAGTGCCTTGGTGAAGTTCTCCACCGGCTGGCTGGACTCGATCTTCACGTTCCTGCCTGGCAGGTCGATGTCGACCGTGGCGGCGGGGTCCACATCCTTGATGGCGGCCGTCACGCTGCGTGCGCAGCCGCCGCAGGTCATGCTTTCGATATGCAGTTTCATGGGGTTTCTCCGTTGGGGTGGAGCCAGCTTGCAGCTTGCCACGATGGGAAGGTCAAGCGATAAAGAGCGCTTGACCCTGCCATCGTTGGAAGCTTTAAGGTGCCTCCAACAATCGAAATGGAGACGTGCCGATGAGCAGCATCGCCAGTCCGGGCAAGCACAAGACCGGGCCTGCTACCGAAGATCTGATGATCGAGGGCATGACCTGCGCCTCCTGCGTGGGCCGGGTAGAGCGTGCGCTGAAGGCCATCCCCGGGGTCAGCCAGGCCAGCGTCAATCTGGCCACTGAACGCGCCAGCGTGCAGACCGACGGCAGCGTGCCGCGCGAGGCGCTGGTGCAGGCCATACACAAGGCCGGCTACGAGATTTCCGCTCCCGCCGCGCAGGTGCTGCTGATCGAAGGCATGACCTGCGCGTCCTGCGTGGGTCGCGTCGAGCGCGCTCTGAAGGCGGTGCCCGGCGTGCAGTCGGCCAGCGTCAACCTGGCCACCGAGCGCGCCAGCGTGCAGGGCAGCGCCGCCCCGGCCGCGTTGTTGGCGGCGATCGAAAAGGCGGGATACACGGCCAGCGTGATCGGCAGCGCCGACAGCAACGAGGATCAGCAAGCGCAACGGCATGCCGACGACCTGCGCCTGCTCAAGCGCGATCTGTGGATAGCGGCAGCGCTGAGCCTTCCGGTGTTCCTGCTGGAAATGGGCGGGCACCTGATCCCGGCCTTCCATCACTTCATCGCCGGCACGCTGGGTACCCAGAACAGCTGGCTGCTGCAGTTCGTGCTGGCCACGCTGGTGCTGGTGTTCCCGGGTCGCCGTTTCTACCAGAAGGGCATCCCGGCCCTGCTGCGCGCAGCGCCGGACATGAACTCGCTGGTCGCGGTCGGCACGCTGGCGGCGTACGGCTACTCACTGGTTGCGACCTTCCTGCCGCGGCTGCTGCCGGCAGGCACCGTCAACGTTTACTACGAGGCCGCCGCGGTCATCGTCACCTTGATCCTGCTCGGTCGCATGTTGGAGGCCAAGGCCAAGGGCCGCACCTCCGAGGCGATCAAGCGCCTGCTCAAGCTGCAGGCCAAGACCGCGCGCGTGCGTCGCGATGGCAGCTTGGTCGAGCTGCCACTGGAGCAGATTGCCAGTGGCGACGTGATCGAAGTGCGCCCGGGCGAGCGCATCGCGGTGGATGGTGAGGTTGTCGACGGCGACAGCTATGTCGATGAATCGATGATCAGCGGTGAGCCGGTGCCGGTGCAGAAGGCGCCGGGTAGCACTGTCATTGGCGGCACCGTCAACCAGACCGGTGCACTCGGCGTGCGCGCCACCGCCGTCGGCGGGGCAACCGTGCTGGCGCAGATCATCCGCCTGGTGGAGCAGGCGCAGAGCGCCAAGCTGCCGATCCAGGCGCTGGTTGATCGCATCACCCTGGTGTTCGTGCCGATCGTGATGGGCCTGGCCTTGTTGACCTTCGCGGTGTGGCTGATCTTCGGCCCCGAACCGGCGCTGACCTTCGGCCTGGTCAATGCGGTGGCGGTGCTGATCATTGCCTGCCCGTGTGCAATGGGTCTGGCGACGCCAACCTCGATCATGGTCGGCACCGGTCGTGGCGCCGAGTTGGGCGTGCTGTTCCGCAAGGGCGAGGCGCTGCAGCTGTTGAAGGAAGCGCAGGTAGTGGCGGTGGACAAGACCGGTACGCTGACCGAAGGCCGTCCGCTGTTGACCGATCTGCAGCTGGCCGAGGGCTTCCAGCGCAGCGAGGTGCTGGCACGCGTGGCGGCAGCGGAAGACCGCTCGGAGCATCCGATCGCCCGCGCCATCGTCACCGCCGCACAGCAGGAAAACCTGCAGTTGCCGGCCGTGGATGCCTTCGAATCGGTGACCGGTTACGGCGTGCGTGCGAACGTGGACGGCGTGCGCGTGGAAGTGGGCGCGGATCGTTTCATGCAGAAGCTCGGCCTGGATGTGGCGGTGTTTGCCGCCGACACACAGCGGCTGGGCGAAGAGGGCAAGAGTCCGCTGTACGCAGCACTGGATGGCCGCCTGGCGGCCATCATCGCGGTCTCCGACCCGATCAAGTCCGATACCCGCGCTGCCATCGCCAGCCTGCATTTGCTGGGCCTGAAAGTGGCGATGATCACCGGCGACAACCGTCGCACCGCTGAAGCCATCGCGCGCCAACTCGGCATCGATGAAGTGGTTGCCGAAGTGTTGCCGGAAGGCAAGGTCGATGCGGTACGTCGGCTCAAGGCCGAGCACGGGCGGTTGGCCTATGTCGGCGACGGCATCAACGATGCGCCGGCCTTGGCGGAAGCCGATGTCGGCCTGGCGATCGGCACCGGCACCGATGTGGCGATCGAGGCGGCCGATGTGGTGTTGATGTCCGGCAGCCTGCAGGGCGTGCCCAATGCCATCGCGCTGAGCAAGGCGACGATGGGCAATATCCGCCAGAACCTGTTCTGGGCCTTCGTCTACAACGCGGCCTTGATTCCGGTCGCTGCCGGCGTGTTGTATCCGGTCTGGGGCATCCTGTTGTCGCCGGTGTTTGCGGCCGGCGCGATGGCGCTGTCATCGGTGTTCGTGCTCGGCAATGCGCTGCGCCTGAAGCGCTTCCGCGCCCCACAGATGGACGCTTGAGGAGTGATGACGATGGAAGAGGGCATGAACATCGGCCAGGCCGCCAAGGCCTCCGGCATCTCCGCCAAGATGATCCGTTACTACGAGGACATCGGCCTGATCGGGCCGGTGGCACGTACCGACGCCGGCTACCGCCTGTACGCACCGCGTGACATCCATACGCTGGGTTTCATCAAGCGCTCGCGGGACATGGGCTTCAGCGTGGAGCGTATCGGCGAACTGCTGGAGCTGTGGCGCGACCGCTCGCGGCACAGCGCCGATGTGAAGCGCATGGCGCTGGAGCACGTGCAGATACTGCAGCAGCGCATCGCCGAACTGCAGGGCATGGTGCAGACCGTGCAGGCGCTGGCCAATTGCTGTGCCGGTGACGACCGCCCGGATTGCCCGATCCTGCGTGATATCGAAACCGGCGTGCCGCTGCACGACGCCGCATTGCCAACCACATTTGGCGGTGTCTCCGCAGGCAAACGCGCACGCTGATTATTGCGTGCAATTGCGAAAATGAACGGGATGCAAAGTGCGCGCGCGCCGCGCGTGCCAGAAAACGCCTGAATAAAAGCCAAAAATCGGCGTTTTATTGCAGGCGTGGTTTCAGGGTTTGTTGGGGCGTCTAACGGAAAACTTACATCCGGACGCAGACAGCTGTTTGCTGTCGTGCCATCAAGCTCAGTAATGCAGAGGTAGTACCCCATGAAGACTTCGTTGATTGCCCTGGCGCTGGTTGCCGCCCTCCCGTTCGCCGCTTCGGCCGCTGACGGCCTGTCCTACAACTATGCTGAAGCCGATTACGCCAAGACCTCGGCCGACGGCAAGGCTGAAGGTTGGGGCGTAAAGGGCTCCTATGGGTTCCTGCCGAATTTCCACGCTTTCGGTGAATACACCCGCCAGGAAATCTCGCACACCAACCTTGATATCGAGCAGTGGCGCGTTGGCGCCGGCTTCAACAAGGAAATCGCGCCGTCCACCGATTTCGTTGCTCGCGTGGCTTACGAAAAGTTCGACCCGAAGCACATCGATCTGGACTTCGAAGGCTACAGCGCTGAAGCCGGCATCCGCACCGCATTCGGCAAGCACGCCGAGGTGTATGCCATGGCTGGCTACGAAGACTTCAGCAAGAAGCACGGCATCAATCCGGACGGTGACTTCTACGGCCGTCTTGGCGGCCAGGTGAAGTTGAACCAGAACTGGGGCATCAATGGCGACATCAAGATGACCGGTGATGGCGACAAGCAGTGGACCGTGGGTCCGCGCTTCAGCTGGTAAGACGTACTGACGCCTTGGCGTCATGCTGCGAAGAAAGGCCCGGCTATGCCGGGCCTTTTCTTTTGCCGAAGGTTTGGGGTTGAGATCTTGCGCTAGAAGCTTGCCCTCACCCCAACCCCTCTCCCGCAGGCGGGAGAGGGGCTAGTGCACTGCGAGCGCAAGCAATCCCGCTTTAGCCCCTCTCCCGCGTGCGGGAGAGGGGTTGGGGTGAGGGGAAGCTCCTGGCAAGCAAACCCAAAAGCAAGCCTGTAACACCACTGCAACCAAACTGCAGCAAAGTGCGCCGCAACCGGCATCGGCCGGAAGGACCCTGCGTATGAAGACCCGCCTGCTGCTCGCCGCGATGCTGTTGTCGACCACGCCACTGGCCTGGAGCCAGCAGCGTGACTACCTGCCGCTGGAGCAGCGCCTGAGCGCCGAACAGCTGCAGCAGGTCGGCTTGAGTGCGCAGCAGCTGCAGCTGCTCAATCGCATGCTCAGCGAAGCAGCGCCATCACCGGCACCAGTGGCCGCCGCCACGCCGACGCCGGCCCCCATGCAGATCGGCCTGGAAGAAGGGCCGGTGCACAGCAGCGTGCAGGGAACGGTGGAGGGCTGGGAACCGGGCACGGTGTTCGTGCTCGCCAATGGCCAGCAATGGAAGGTGCTCAAGGGCCAGATGCGCCTGCGCAATGCCTTGCAGTCGCCGGAGATCGAGGTGATCCCGGGGATCGCCGGGCGCTGGTTCCTGCAGGTGGACGAAGACCTGCCGAAGGCGCGGGTTTACCGGATTCTGTAAACGGTCAGACCGCGCGGGCGTTGCAGCTTTTGCAGCTTTTGTGGGAGCGGCGTAAGCCGCGAAGCCACAGTTGTTTCCGAAGCAGCGGACAACGCCATATCGGCCGAAGAGAATCTCCGGCGCGCGGATGCATTGCCAGCTTCGCGGCTGACCCCGCTCCTACAAAGGAGGAGCGGCAGCTTTCGCTTACGCCGGACGCACGCGCTGGGTCAGGCCCTTGAGGAAGTTGCGCAGGGCTTGGTCGCCGCATTCGCGGTAATTCTTGTGGTCTGGCTGGCGGAACAGTGCCGACAGCTCCGGCTTGGACATCGGGAAGCCCGCCGCCTCGAAGATCGCATGCATGTCCACGTCCTTCAGTTCGAAGGCCACGCGCAGCTTCTTCAGCACGATGTTGTTGGTGATGCGCTTTTCCGGCGGGCGCTGCGGCTGCGATTCGTCGCGGCCACGGTAGTGGTAGATCAAACCGTCCAGGAAACGCGACAGCACCGCGTCCGGGCAGGCTTCAAACAACGGCTCGTCGTCCTTGCGCAGGAAATCGTGCACCTGGGCGGCATCCACTTCAAAGCTGGAATCGGCCAGGTGAATGGTGTCCACCACCATGCTGTCGCTGAGGTCGAGCATGTAGCGGATGCTGCGCAGTACGTCGTTGTTGATCATTGCCACTCCGGAACCACCGCGGCGGAGATGCCGGCGGGGGCATAGTGTAACGCCGCACCGGTGGGCCCCCAGCCTACAATCGGGGCTGGTTCAGCAAAGTCCGTCCGCATGCTCCCATACGCACCCGTTCCCGCGCGGCCCATCGGGGCTCGATTTGCCACCTCAGCGCTGGCGGGCCGGCAATGAGTTCACGCGCGATCCTGCACCTGTGCCTGCATGTGGCGGTGCCTGCATTGCTGGCCTGGCTGTTCTGGCGGCCGCAGTTCGGCAAGGCCTGGCTGTTGCTGTTGCTGGGCTGGGTGATCGACCTGGACCACCTGCTGGCCGACCCGATCTATGCCCCCAACCGCTGCAGCATCGGCTTCCACCCGTTGCATACCGCGCCGGCCATCGTGCTGTACGCGGGGCTGACCCTGCCCAAGCGGACCCGCCTGTTCGGTATCGGCCTGCTGGTGCATATCGCGCTGGATGCGCTGGATTGCCTGTGGATGCACGCCGGCCGCTAAGTTGCCGCCTGGACGGGGTTGCCACCCGCTGGAACCGGGGAACGGCGGGCTCAGCAGCCGCCAGGAGCAGCAGGGGCGGGCTTACCAGCCGCCCCAGGGACCGGGGCCAAAACCCGGGCCAGGGCCGTAAGGGCCATATCCATAGGGACCGGGGCCTTCGCTCTTGCTCATATGGATGTTCAGGTTCACCCGACGGCTCTCGCCCTCGTCGGTGTTGTAGTTCTTGCCCAGGTTCAGGTCCACGGCCTGCCAATTGCTGTTGCCGTAGGCCTTGGAATAGCCGATGCCGGCGCTGACCGCGCCATGCACCTGCAGCTTGTCGTCCATTACCTCGGCGCCTGGACTGTTGTCCTTCTTCGCCAGGCCGCGACCGCTGTGGTCACCGTAATAGGTGCCTGGCGCATCGCCCTTGTAGGTATCGCCCAGGTAGCGCAGCGGTGCCTGCGGCACGCTCAGGTCCAGCCCGCCCGCAGTGCTGGCGGCATCGTCCTGCGCCATGGCCAGGGCAGGTGCCAACAACAGGACGGCGATCAGGGATGTGCGGATCATGTTGCAGGTGCTCCGGTACGGGGACCACGCCGTGCTGGCGGGCAACATGGACGCTAACAGAAAAGCGTTGAACGATGGCTGTCGATCACCGTCGGTGCAGGGGAACTTTCAGGCCAGGCGCTGGAAGGAGAACAACTCCGCCAAGCGGTGCTGGCGGCGCTCGATGGCGGCGCGGATCAGGCCGGCACCGAGCATCGAATAGGTGATGCCATTGCCGCCGTAGGCCATGGCGAAATGCACGCGCGGACCCCATTGCGGGTGCGGGCCGAAGAAGGGCAGGCCGTCCTCGGTCTCGGCAAAGGTGCCTGCCCAGGCGAAGGTCGGCGTCATCGCCAGTTGCGGGAACAGTTTGCCGACCTTTGTTGCCAGCCGCTGCGCCTTGCGATCCACCTGCGCATCGCGGCGCAGCGGCAGGTCGATGGCATCGTCCTCGCCGCCGACCAGCAGGCGCTGGTCGGCGGTGGTGCGCAGGTAGAGATAGGGGCGGGCGGTCTCCCACAGCAAGGTGTCGCGCAGTTGCGCCAGCGCATCCGCCGGCAACGGGTCGGTGACGAACGCATAGCTGCTGCGGTTGCGTGCAACGCGCTGGCGCAACCACTGCTGGGCCGCGTAGCCGGTGGCCACCACGAGATGTTTGCACTCGATGCGCAGGCCATCGGCGGTGCGCAGCTGCACCCGCCGGGTGCTGGTCTCGACCGCGTCGATGCGGCAGCGGTCATGGACCTGCGCACCCCGTGCAAGCAGCCGGATCAGCAGCCGGTAGCTCATGCGGTAAGGGTCCATGCTTGCGGCCGGTGTGCTGAGAATCGCGCCGGGTGCGTTGAAGCCGAATTCCTCGGCGACGCCCGCGGCGTCCAGCCAGTCCATCGCGAAGCCATGCCGGCTGCGCAGTTCGAATTCTTCCAGCAGCGGTCCCAGGTGGCAGCGCCGGCTGGCGTAATACAGGCTGCGCGCGGTGCGGAAATCGACGTCGTCCACCTGCGCGGCCAACACCCGCAACGCTTCGATGGCTTGCTCGCAGGCACGGTAGGCCAACACTGCTGCCTCCAGTCCATGACGTTTGGCGAGCTCGCGCAGGGGCGTGTCGATTTCGTACTGCAGCAGCGCGGTGCTGGCGGCAGTGGAGCCCCAGCCGATATCACGCTGCTCGATGACCGCGACTTCATGGCCATGCTGCACCAGCTCATCGGCGATCAGCGCGGCGGTGATGCCACCGCCAACCACTACCACCTCGCAGCGCAGATCCTGCTGCAACGGCGCGAAGGCATGCATCAGGCCGTTCTTGATGGCCCAGAACGGGTAGCCACTCTTCAGGTCCATGCGCGCCTCCGTTCGCCGCTGCAGCGGTTGTCAGCCGGTCGGGTGGCCGGTATGCGGGGTGTGGATCAAGGATCTGGTGTCAAAGCCCTGCTGCTGTGCATAGGCGATGTAGTGGTCACGGGTGGTGGCATCCATCCGCGGCAGGCGCGCCAGCAGCCACAGGTATTTGCGGTCGGGGCTGCCCACCAGCGCGGTGGTATAGGCCGAGTCCAGTTGCATGATCCAGTAGTCACCCTTGGTGAAGGGAATCCAGCGCAGGCCTTCGGGCAGGAAGCTGACTTCGAGCTTGCTGTTGCTGTCATCGACCGCGGTTGCCTGGCCGATCGATTCCTCCAGTTTGCCGTCATGCAGGCAGCGGTTCTGCACGCGCACGCTGCCGTCTTCGTTGAGCGAGTAATGGGCGCTGATGTCGGTGGCATCCTCGGGTTCGTGGCGCATCGGCAGGCGCGCCACTTCATACCAGGTGCCCAGGTAGCGCTGCAGGTCCACGTGCGGAACAGTTGCCAGGGAGGAGTGTTGCGTCATGGTTGACCTCTTCGGCGGTGGCGCGGGGGCGCGCCGGGGCAACAGCTATAGGCCACTGCCGGTTAAGGGATTGTGCCGGGCAGGTTGATTCACCATTCACTGAATCGCTGCCATCGACGGCGGCGTTTCTTCGCGCCGGGAAAATCGGGCTGCGCTAGGCTGGTGTCGTCCGAAAACAGGAGTTCTCCATGTTTGTCGTGATCCTGCTCAAGGGGCAGAACCGCTATGCGCGCGAGCGCTGGGAGCAGTTGCCGGAGGTGGTTGAGTACGAGGGGCGGGGGTTCTGCCTGCGTGCAGGTCCACGCCAGCCGCAGCCAACCACACAGGTGTGGGAGCCGGTGGCGATCTACGCGCCGCACGAGTTGACCGAGGATGAGTTCATGGAAATCTACGAGCTCAACCGCCACCACATCGTCGAGCTGTCGCTGGAGTACTGAAGAGTGGCCACGGTTTTGCAGGATGTGGACGCGCACTGACATATAGTTCCCGGCAGGCGCGGTGGTCCGCGCGATCCGGTGTCCTGCCTTGCTTGCCCAACGCTTTCTGCATCCGCTGCGCACGCTGTTGTTTGTCCTGCTGGTTGGCCTGGCTGCCGGCAATGTGGCCTGGGCCGCGCCCGATGGTGCGGCGGCTGACAGCAGTCCGCAGACCCGCATAGAACAGGCCTCGCGCGCAGTTGCGGCGGTCAAACGTGCGGTCAATGACGCCGACGCGCCGGAAACCCTGAAAACCCTGGCCGAGCGTGCCACCCAGGCGCAGCGCGAGGCCGAGGCCAGCGTCGCTGCGCTGCAGCCGGAACTGACCCAGCTCGATGCCCGCATCGAGCAGCTCGGGCCGGCACCAGAGGGCGGGGAAGAGTCGGGTATCGCCCGCCAGCGCAAGCTGCTGGACCAGCAACGCAGCCAGATCGATGCCGACATCAAGCGCGGCAAGCTGCTGGCCGAGGAGGCCAAGCAGGCCAACGAAGCCATCGAGAAGATGCGTGCCCAGCAGTTTGGTGAGCAGATGGGGCGCAAGGTGGCTTCGCCGCTGTCACCGGCACTGTGGCGCGAGTTTGGTGCGCATGTGCCTGACGATCTCGCCCGCTTCCGGTCGCTGTACCGGCAGGCCCACGATGCCCTGCTGAAGGCAGCCCGCAAGCAGGGCTGGGGCATGCCGCTGCGGGGCGCCTCGCTGGCCTTGCTGATGCTGTTCCCGCTGCGGATCTGGTTGCGCCACCTTGGCCGCCGCTATGCCGCCTCCGAGCGCGCCCCGGACGGACGCCTGCGTCGCACCGGTCTTGCGGTGTGGCTGCTGCTGGTCGGTACCTTGCTGCCTGGGCTGGCGGCCACGGTACTGGTGGCCAGCCTGCGGGCAATCGATGCAATCGCGCCGCGGTTGGAATCGGTGGCCGACATGTTCGTCGTCGCCACCTTCGTGGCGGCCTTCATCGGTGCGGTGGCGGCCAGCCTGCTGGTGCCGTCGCGGCCGACCTGGCGCCTGCTGGACATCGATGATGTCGCCGCCGCCCGCCTGCGGCGCTTTGCCTGGGGTGCGGCCAGCCTGACCTGGCTGACCATGCTGTTGCGCGACGTCAATCGCGCAGCGCGCACGTCGGCGGTGGGCACGGTGACCCTGGATGGCCTGATCGCACTGACCTACGTGGTGTTGATCATGAGCATGCTGGCGACCTTGGCCGGCCTGCATCGGCGCCGCGCCGCACAGGCCGCACAGGCCGAAGCAGCGAACACCAGCAGCGGCCGCTCGCCGCGTGCACCGCGCAGTGGCTGGCTGATCGTGGCGCGCCTGGGAGGCTACCTGAGCATCTTCGCCGCGCTGGTGGCGACCTTGCTCGGCTACCTCAACTTCGCCATGTTCACCGCCCAGCAGATGGTCTGGGGCACGGTGATCGTGCTGGCGACGACGTTGCTGACGCGCTTCGCCGATGACTTCGCGTTGTGGCTGCTGGCACCGGACAGTGCCGCCGGGCGCATGCTGCGGCTGTCGACCGGCTTGTCCTCCAATCGCCTGGAACAGGCCGGTGTATTGCTGTCGGCCACGTCACGGCTCGCGCTGGTGATGCTGGGCATCACCGCCTTTGTTGCACCGTTCGGCAACGTCAGCGCCCTGTATGGCTGGCTGGAGCGCCTGTCGGCCGGCATCAAGATCGGCGGCAACCTGCTGACGCCGGCCTCGATCATCAGCGCGGTGCTGGTGCTGGTATTGGGCCTGGCGCTGATGCGGGTGGTGCAGCGCTGGCTGGTGGATACCTATCTGCCCAAGACCGACCTGGATATCGGTGCACGCAATTCGATCAGCACCGTTGCCCACTATCTCGGCATCGTGCTGGCTGGCCTGTGGGCCTTGGCGGCGCTGGGCATTGGGTTCGAGAAGGTGGCTCTGCTGGCAAGCGCCTTGTCGGTGGGTATCGGCTTTGGTCTGCAGGCGATCACCCAGAACTTCGTCTCCGGCCTGATCCTGCTGGCCGAACGCCCGGTGAAGATCGGTGACTGGATCAAGATCGGTGACCAGGAGGGCGATATCCGCCGCATTTCGGTGCGTTCGACCGAGATCCAGGTGGGCGATCGTTCCACCCTGATCGTGCCCAACTCGGAACTGATCACCAAGACCATCCGCAACATGACCATGGCCAATGCGCTGGGCCGCATCCAGGTGCAGTTCTCGGTGCCGCTGGGCACCGACATGGGCAAGCTGCGGACCTTGCTGCTGGGGATCTACGCGGCAAACGAAACGGTGCTAATCGATCCGGCGCCGTCGTTCTTCATTGATTCGATCAGTGGTGGACAGGTGGGGGTGAACAGCTTTGCCTACGTGTCATCGTCGCGGAGCGTATACGGCACGCGCAGTGATGTGCTGTTCGCACTGCTGGAGCAGACTGCCGGCGCCGGCATCGCCCTGGTCACGCCGACCGACATCCATCTGGTGCGCGATCCCCCGGAGGCCTAAGTAGTGCCGAGCCATGCTCGGCAGGGGCTTTGCCGAGATCTGTCGCAATGTGGGAGCGGCGTAAGCCGCGAAGCCGATGGTCCGCCAGATTGCGGTTGCAATAGCGACTGCAGCATTGCCAGCTTCGCGGCTTACGCCGCTCCCACAAAACCACAAAAGCACAAATACCGGTCACGACCTCGGATGATCGCTGGTCGGCACCAGCGCATAGTCGTCGACCGCCAGCTGCTCGGCGTGATTGAGCCAGGCGCGGATCTCCAGGTCATCGATCTCCCGGTCCACGCCCAGCGGCATGCGGATGCGGCCTTCGCTATCGGGCTGTACCCATTGCTGTGCCACCACCACGTTGCGCTTTGATGCCACCGCTTCCACCCAGAAGCCGCGCTGCGGACGCTGTGCGGCATACAGTTCCAGTACGTATCGGCCGGGACTGGTGTGGCGCGGCTGGCGGCTGATCATGCGTGATTGACGCACGCTTGGGCGTGGTCCGCTGAAGGCCTGCAAGGGTGCATCCACGGCGATGCCACGGCGCAGCTGCGCATCGCGGTACAGGCGCATGCCCTGATCGCTGTCCAGCAGCAGGGCGCACCATTGGCCATCGGCCGAGCCATCTTCAAACGCGGTGCAGCGATCGACATAGGCCAGGCGATGTTGCGGATCGGCCTCCTCGAACTTGCGTGACGTGTTCTCCAGGTACACGGATTTCAGGTCCCACTGCTGGTCGTATTCCAGCAGTACAGGTGGCTGCACCTTCTGTACGCCGACCAGTACCTGATCGTCATCCAGCCGCAGCATGCGGGTCTGTTCACCCAGCCACAGCGAGCGTGCGAACGCGCTATAGCGGGCGTAGGTCTTCGTATCACCGCTGGTGGCCGCTACGCTGGCACTGGCCGCGGGTGCCGGCTTCAACAGCGAGCGGCCAAAGCCGATCGCATCGATCGCCGGATCCAGCAGCTGCAGCGCGGTAGCACCCGAGTCCAGCGTGGTGCCCGCCTGCGCAACGATCTGCCGCGGCTGCAGCTTGTTGCCCAGGAACAGCAGCAGGTTCTCGCGTTTCTGCTTTTCCAGCACATGGCTCAGGTCATTGGGCATGGCCAGATGATCCGAGGCCACCACCACCAGCGTATTGTCGGCGAACGCGCTGCTGCGGATGCGATCGACCAGACGCGAGATCAAGCGATCACTGCACTTGAGCGCATTGAGCAGGCCGATATTGCCGTGTGCGCTGCGGTAGCGGGTGTTCTTGCAGGCAACCGGCAGATGCCCGGCCGGATGGTGGGTGTCCATGGTCAGCGCGGTCAGCATGAAGGGCTGGCCACGCTCGGACAGTTCCAGGAATCGTTCGTAGGCGCGCTCCAGCAGCACGTCATCATGCACGCCCCAATTGGAAAAATGCCGCTTGGCGATGTTCTGCTGCTGGAACCATTCCAGATCGCGCACGTCGTCAAAACCGTGCGAGTTGAGGAAGTCCGCCTTGGCCGCGAATTGCCCGTTGGCGCCGCCCATGTAGTGGTTGCTGTAGCCCTGCTGCTTCAGATAGTCGCCAAGGCAGAAGGCTTCAGGCAGGAAGCGTCCCATCCGGCCCATGCTGTTTTCGTCGCCCTGCGCGGTGGTCAGCGGCACGCCACACATGGAGGACACCAGGCCGGCGATCGTCCAGCCACTGCCGTCGGCCGAGGCGATGTTGCGGAAATCCAGGCCTTCGCCCGCCAGCCGGGTCAGGTTGGGCATCAAGCCGGGGAAGACATCTTCGTTGAAATAGGTGCGTTCCAGGCTCTCGCCGTAGATCCAGACGATGTTCGGCCGCTGCGCCAACGCCTTTGATGGCAACTGGTATTCAGGTGCTACCGCGCTGTAGTCCACCGGCTGCATCTGCTGATAGATGCGCTTGCCGTCGGTGTACAACGGGCTGAGCAGCAGTGTTGTCAGTAGCAGTGCGGCGAAGCTGCCGAACACTGCCACGCCATGGTGTGGGCGCTGCAGGCGACGCACGCGCAGCAACAGCAATGGGGTCAGCGAGATGATCACCAGGCCGATGAAGCCGATGATGTAGGCGCTGAAGTCGCCAACGCCGGCACCTTCCATGTCGCTGCGCAGGTGGTACAGCGTGGCCGAGTTGATGCCATCACCGCTGAGTTTGTCGATCAGCCACCAGCTGCTCAGTGCCAACAGCAGCAGCGATAGAAGACCTGCCTTCACGCGGGCCAGGGTGGGTGACAACATCAACAATACGAACAGTGCTGCCAGAGACAGCCAGATGATCCAATGCATGCGGTCACGTGGGTAGTGGAGACAGGGGCGACGGCCTTGGCCGTCATCGCTCTACACACTGTTGTTTCAGTGTCGTGGCAGAAGCATCTGGATCTTGCCTGCCGTAACCTGACTGAAATGTTGGGACGGCGCAGCTGCATTCATCATCAGTTGCGCGCTATGTGCTGCACGCCGATTGCTGTGAGTTGTTGTGAGAGAGTGTGCTTTTTGGCTTGATTTCACAGGTTGGCAACTGCTGCTGGCATTGCGCGCGATGCAATGCACTTGGACGCGTAGCCTGGGCAAGCGCAGCGCAGCCGGGATTGGACATGATCGAAGCAATACAGCTTGCGCCTGCTAATGCAGGATCAAGGCTTGTGTGCATCTGTGGTGCTGTTGCGTGAGTGCAAGCATCGCCAGGTCCCGGGTGCGCTGCGCTTACCCGGGCTACAGATGCCGCATCTACACTCAGCGATGGCCGCGCTCTTCGCGGGCGCGTGCTCTGGTGCGCCTATCAAACAGCAGTGAGCTGACGATCAGCCCCAGGCCGATGATCACCCCCAGCAGGAACAGCAGCATTGCAAATGCGGGATAGCCGAACAGCGTCCAGCGCGTGGGCACGCGCATCAACAGCGTCGAGGACAGCAGCAGTGCCGCGGTGATCAGACCGGCGGCGATGCGGTTGGCAACTTTCTGGATGTTCTCCATCAGTCGCGATTCGTCCAGGCCGGTGACCTTCATCTGCAGCCGGTTCTCGGCCAGCACGCTGAGGATGTCGGACATGCGGCGCGGCCCGTTGCGCAGTAGCTGCTGCAGCTCCATCGCCTCGCTGGCCAGGTTGGCCGCCGAGAACGACTTGCGGAAATGTGCGCGCATCACATGCTGCAGCTGCCGTTCGACAACCTTGCGGGTTTGCATCTCCGGCGCCAGGAAGCGGCACACGCCTTCCAGATTGAGCAGCGCCTTGCCGAGCAGGCTCAGCTCCGGTGGCGTGCGCAGGTTGCTGGAGGTGGCGATGCGCACGATCTCCAGCACCACATGGCCTTCGGACAAGGTGCCATTGGCAGCGTAGCGGGCAATCATCTGCCCGGTCTCGCGCAGATAGCGCTCCTCGTCGTAGTCCTCCAGGCGGGTACTGATGCCGATGATTTCGTCGGCCACTTCCTCGCCACGGCCATCCACTGCGGCGAACAATACCTTCAGCAGGCGCTGGCGCAGCCGTGGCGGCACATGCGCGACCATGCCCAGGTCGAAGATCGCCAGCCGGCCCTCGGGGGTGACGCGCAGGTTGCCGGGATGCGGATCGGCATGGATTTCGCCATGCACGAAGATCTGGTCCAGATAGCCGCGGACGAGTGCGGCGGCCAGCGGCACCATCGACTGCTCGGTACGGCGTACCGGTGGGATCGCATCCACCCGCACGCCTTGCACCAGTTCCATGGTCAGCACGCGGCGTCCACACAGGTCCCACACCGGCTGCGGTATCCACAGTTCGGGGTAGGGCGCCAGATGCTGGCCGAAACGCGCCAGGTTGGCAGCTTCGGCCTCGTAGTCCAGCTCCATGCGCAGGGTCTTGGCGAACTCGCCCAGCCAGTCGGAGAAGCGCACCTTGCGGCCGACCCGGGTCAGGTGATCGGCGGCAGTGGCGAAGCTGCGCAGCACACCGATGTCCGAACGCAGCTGGGCGGCGACATCGGGCTTCTGAACCTTGATGGCAACCTGGCGGCCATCGTGCAGCTCGGCCTGGTGGACCTGGGCGATGGAAGCGCTGCCCAGTGGCTGCGGGTCGAACCAGGCAAACAGCTTGCTGACCGGCGCCCCCAGCTCGTCCTCGATCACCGCGCGGATCTGTTCCACCGGGATCGGCGCGACTTTTTCCTGCATGCGTTCCAGCGCGGCCACGTATTCGGGCGGGATCATGTCCGGGCGGGTCGACAGCACCTGGCCCAGTTTGACGAAGGTGGTGCCCAGCGCTTCCAGATCAGCGACGAACTGGGTGGGATTGCCGGCGGCCGGTGGCCGGCCCAGGCGCGGGATTTCGCCATCCAGCGAGATGCCGGAGAACACCCCCGAACTGCGGTAGCGCAGCAGCAGCCGCACGATCTGCTGGCGTCGGCTGTTGCCGCCGACGGTGGTCGGGTTGTCGCTGTTGGTCGGGTCCATCAAGCGGGGATCTTCCTGGCGGCCGAAGCTGCAGTGTGGCCGCAGCCGGGTTGCCGGCGGGTGAATACGTGGCCCCATGCCCCGATCCAGCCGCGAATGAGTGAGAATCCTCCCTTCCCCTGTCTCATGACCTTACGGTGACCCATGGCTGGAGCCAGCCTGTTTGCCCTGCTCGACGATATTGCCGCGTTGCTGGATGACGTCTCCATCCTCACCAAGGTCGCCGCCAAGAAGACCGCCGGCGTGCTCGGTGATGATCTGGCCTTGAACGCGCAGCAGGTAACCGGCGTCACTGCCAACCGTGAGTTGCCGGTAGTGTGGGCGGTGGCCAAGGGCTCACTGGTCAACAAGGCGATCCTGGTGCCGGCGGCCTTGGCGATCAGTGCATGGCTGCCGTGGGCGATCACCCCGCTGATGATGATCGGCGGTGCCTTCCTCTGCTACGAAGGCGTGGAGAAGCTGGCGCACAAGTTCCTGCATTCCAAGGATGAGGACGAGGCGCACAAGGCCGAGCGCCTGAAGGCCATGGCCGATGAAAAGGTGGATCTGGTTGCGTTCGAGAAGGACAAGATCAAGGGCGCGGTGCGTACCGATTTCATCCTGTCGGCGGAGATCATCGTGCTGTCGTTGGGGGTGATCTCGCATGCGCCTTTCAGCCAGCAGGTTGCCACCCTGATCGCGATTGCGTTGGGCATGACGGTGTTCGTCTATGGCCTGGTTGCTGGCATCGTCAAGCTGGATGACGTTGGTGCGTGGTTGCTGGACAAGGGCCGCGCGCTGGCGGCAGTTGGACGCGGCCTGCTGTATGCCACGCCATGGTTGATGCGCGGCCTGTCGATTGCCGGCACCGCAGCGATGTTCCTGGTGGGTGGCGGCATCCTGGTGCACGCGATTCCAGCGCTGCATCACTTCGTGGTCGGGCTGGCACCGGCCAATCTGGAATGGCTGGCCAATGCACTGGGCAGCATGGTGGTGGGCATCATCATCGGCGCGGTGGTGCTGACCGCGGTGACCATGATCCAGCGTATGCGTGGGGCGAAAGCGGCGCATTGAAGCCGGCGTTGTAGGAGCGGCGTAAGCCGCGAAGCAGAGAATTCTTCAGGCAACAGCAATGCATGCCGGCAAGAGAGGTATCTGAAAGATTGTCAGTTTCGCGGCTTACGCCGCTCCTACAACAACCGCCGCGCCACAATCACGCCGCGCCCTGTTCCAGCTCCCGCAACTGCTGCTGCGCGCGGGACAGCGATTGCCCGGACAGGCTGTCCAGCAGCCGCTGTAGCCGATGGTTGGCGGGCAGTCGCCGCATCACCCGGCGTGCAGCCCAGATGCTGGTCAGCATCACCACCACGCCAAAGCCCAAGCTGCCGAGGAACCACGCAGGTGCCATCGCGTACAGGTCCAGTCCCAGCCACTGCATGCACAGGCATTGCAGCGCCAGCAGCCACAGGCAGAACCACGGCAGGCCCAGGCCCAGCTCGCTGAGCGCGGTGAAGCGGCGCAGCCGCGCCAGCCGTTGCTGCTGGATGAACACAGGTGCCGATGCCATGTCCACATGGACGGCAAGCAGGGCGCGGGTCACCGATACCCAGATCGCGGCGATGCCGTAGATATGCAGTGCCAGTCCGCTCAGCAGCATTTGTGGCACCTGACGGTGCTCCACCCAGAAACTCGCCGCCAGCACGGTGACTACGATCCACACCAGCAGCCAAGCCAGCTGCAGGCCACTGAACCAGCGCAGCCGGCGCCGCACGCCGGCCTGGCGTGGCTGCTGCCAGGCCTGCAAGGCCAGCACTTCCAACTGGTCGATACGTTGCGCCTGCTGTGCCCAGGCGGCTTTGAGTTCGTCGAGTTCCATGAGGTCAGCCTCGCGTGGTGTCGGTGGGGGCGAACTGGCTGCGCAGTTGCTGGCGCAGCCGGTGCAGGCGGGTGGCGGCATTGCTGGCGCTGATGCCCAGCACATCGCCTATTTCACGGTGGCTGCAGTCGTCCAGGTGCAACAACAGCAGGGCGCGATCCAGTGCCGGCAAGCGGTGTATCAGCTGGTTGAGCTGGGCCAGGCTGGCGTTGTCCTCGGCGTTGTCGGCGATGCTGGCCAGGTCGTCTTCCAGCACCACGTCGCTGTGGTACTGGCGGCGCAGCTCACGGCTGCGCAGCTGCGAGATGGCGGTGTTCAAGGCGATGCGGTACAGCCAGGTGCTGAACTGCGCCCGTTGCGGATCAAAGGCCGGGAAGGCGCGCCAGGCCTGGGTGCTGATTTCCTGGATCAGGTCGCTGCGGTCGTCGCGCTGCGCGCAATAGCCGCGCGCGACCTTGAGCACGATGCCCTGGTGCTGGGCCAGCAACTGGGCAAAGCGCTGTTGCAGCTCGGCGATGGGAGTGGTCGCGGTGATGTCCATGCCCGGGTGATTCGCACCAGCGCAGCAAATATCACAGCTGTGAGCAGATTGCCGCTCAGGCGGCGGGCAGAACCTGGTTGCGGCCTACGCGCTTGGCCGCATACAGGGCCTGATCGGCGCGCTGCAGCAGCGCCTGCAGGGACTCGCCGGGCTGGGCCTGGGCGACACCAGCGCTGAAACGGACCTGCACGCGCTGTTCTTCATGCAGGAACGGGCGCTGCGCCAGCTGCTGCTGCAATTGCTGCAGGGTTTCCAGTGCAGCGGCGCGGCTGAGCCCGGGCAGTACCAGCACGAATTCGTCGCCGCCGAGGCGGGCGATGCAGTCGCGGCCGCGCAGGCGTTGCTGGGTCACGGCCACCAGGTGACGCAGGGCCTGGTCGCCGCCGGCGTGGCCGTGCTGGGCATTGGTCTGGCCGAAGTGGTCCAGGTCGATCATGGCCAGACTAAGCGGCGTGCTGTGGTCGGCAAGCAGCTCGCCCAGTTGCTGCTCCAGGCCGCGGCGGTTGAGGGCGCCGGTCAGCGGATCGGTACGCAGCTGGCTGCCGGCTTCTTCCAGCTCGCGTTCCAGCTGCTTCACGCGCTGCTCGGCGGCCTTGGCTTCGGCGCGGGCATTGGCCAGATGATCGCGCGCGCGTGCGGCCTGTGCCTGTACCCGGGCGGTGTCCTGCAGTACATCCTGCAGCAGCTGGGTCAGGTCGGAGATGCTGCGGGTCTGGCGTACGGCAATGGAATAGCTGGCGATGCGATCGTGGAATTCGCCGGTCTCGGTGACCATGCCGTCCACCTGCGTCACGAAGTCCACCATCAGGTCCTTCATCGCCTGCTTGGATTGATCGATGCCTTCGCGCAGCAGGCCCTGCCGGTAGATAACTTCGCGCAGATCGTTGCGGGTTTGCTCCAGCGAGTTGGCGTCCAGTGGCCCGGCCAGCAGTTGCCGGATCGATCGGATCTGGCCTTGCAGCCAGCTGTCGCCATCGAGCAGTTCGGAGATGTTCTCCAGCAGCATGTCGAACAGGTTGAGCAGCAGGTCGCGCTGTTCCTGCAAGCTGTTGCTGCGCACGCCGACCTGGTGGCAGAGCTCGCGCAGATGGATGGCCACCGGCTGCAAGGGTTGGCCGCTGCGCCAGCTGCGCAGTTCCTCGCCCATGCGCTGGGCCTGCTGTTCGAGCTCGGGCGACTGCTGCATCAGGCTGGCCAGCACGGCACCTAGGGTGTCGCGCAGCATGTCGCGCAGCTGTTCGGCCTGGCTGTTGCTGGTGTGGGAGGCTTCCAACTCGACGGTGCGGATGTACTTGTCGATCAACTGCCGCAGCAGGCGGCCGTAGCGCTCCCAGTCCTGTTCGGCGTGTGCGCTGTGCAGGCGCTGGCCCATGTCGCCGAGTTCACCGGGCAGGGTGCACATGCCCTGGGCGAAGGCCGCCAACACCGGTTCCGGTGCGTTGGCGCCAATGAAAAGGCGCTGCAGCATCGCCATGCCACCGTTCCCGTTGGCCACGACCTCGACCGCTGCAGCCGCCTGTGGCGCGGTGCGCCGGGACAGGATGCGGCCCAGCCCGCTGCTGCGGGAAGCGGAGGAGTCGTCGGGGCTGTCGGCCATTGCGCAGGGGTCCGGGCGGGTTGCGGCGGCGCCTGTGCGCAACCGGAGGTGGTGTCCAAGCCCCATTATCGGCAAGGTAGCAGCCGGCTTGAATGGCAGCCGATCACAGGAGCACATCATGCGGGTATTGCTGGCTGGAGCGACCGGTCTGGTCGGGGCGCAGGTATTGCAGCGCCTGCTGTCCGACCCACGCTGCAGTGGCGTGGTGGCGCCGACCCGGCGCGTGCTGGCGCGCACCGACCCCAGGCTGCTCAATCCAGTGCTGGATTTCGCTGGGTTGGCGGCGGTGGCACCGGGCTGGCAGGTGGATGCGGTGGTCTGTGCACTGGGCTCGACGATGAAGCAGGCCGGCTCGCGCGAGGCCTTCCGGCAGATCGACCATGGCTATCCCTTGGCGATCGCGCAGGCGGTACGGGCCAACGGCTGCGAGGTGTTTGCGCTGAATTCGGCGGCCGGTGCCAATCCGCGTTCGCTGGTGTTCTATAGCCGGGTCAAGGGCGAGCTGGAGCAGGATCTTCGCGCGCTGGGGTTTGCTTCATTGACCTTGGTGCGCCCGGGCCTGATTGGTGGCGACCGCGCCGAGCGGCGTGCCGGCGAGCATCTTGCCAGCGTGGTGCTGGGGGTGCTGGCGCCGGTGCTGCCGCGGGCATGGCGGATCAATCCGGCCACGCGGATTGCCGACGCCTTGGTGCAGGCGGTATTGGATCCGCAGCCGGGCGTGCGGGTGGTTGGGTCGGCGGAGTTGGTGTGAATCGCTTGAGCGGCGTTGTTGTAGGAGCGGCTCCTACAACCTTGTTACGCCGGCAGCGACTGCCCGCCATCCACCGCCAGTACCTGGCCGGTGATCCAGCGCGCTGTGGGCGAGCACAGGAACACGGCGGTATTGGCCACATCCTCGACATTGCCGAAGCCGCCGAACGGGATCCTGGTGCGGATCTGTTCGTAGAGTTCGGGGGCGCTGCTGCGGCGCTGCTCCCACAGTCCACCGGGGAATTCGATCGAGCCCGGTGCCAGCGCGTTGACCCGGATGCGCTCGCGCGCCAGCTCGGTGGCCAGGCTGGTGGTGTAGTAGTTCAATGCCGCCTTGGCAGCGGAGTATGCCGCTGCGCGCGGCGTCGGCACCGAGGCATTGATCGAGCTGATATTGAGGATGGCCGGCATCGTGCTCAGGCGCAGATGCGGCAGGGCACTGCGGTTGGCGCGCACGGCTGCCATCAGGTCGATATCGAAGCCGGCCTGCCAGCTGGCATCGTCATTGCCGTTGCCATAACCGGAGGCGTTGTTGATGAGGATATCGACGCCACCCAATGCGGCTGCAGCGGCATCGATCCAGCGTTGGATCTGCGCCGGGTCGGCGAGATCACATTGCTGCGTGTGCGCGGCAGCTGCACCGTCGCCCAGCAGCTGTTCGCCAGCCTGCTGCAGTGCTGCTGCACCACGCGCGCAGATGCTCACGCTCGCGCCTTCGCGGGCAAAAGCCTGGGCAATGGCCAAGCCTATGCCGCGGCTGCCACCGGCAACCAGGACACGTGCGTTCTGCAGGGAAACGGGGGAATTCATTGCTGCGGTTCCGGTGGACTCAGGGCCCACATTATCCCGCTGTTGCATTGAAGGTGGCCAACGCGCGAGTCCGTGGTCAGGGCAGGCCGGGCACGTTCAAGGACGCGAACAGGATGTTCTGCGCCTTTTTGGCCATCGATCGCGGCAGCTTGGCGATGAAGGTATCGCCGGTGAGCGCCATATCACCACGGAGGATGAAGCCGTTGATCTGGGTATAGCTCTTGATGCTGTACTTGTTCCCGTCCTGGCTCAGTTCCAGATACATCGGCGAGGTCAGGATGTTGTTGCCCTTGCGATACACGCGGGTGCCATCGATGTCGCGGACCAGGCGGTAACCCTGCTGGCCTGCCCAGGCATCAACCTTGGCCGCTACATTCTCGTCGGAGCTGAAGCTGGTGAGGTCATGCGGCCTGCCGCTGTTCCTTGCCATCAATGCCAGGATGTTGACCAGGGCCAGGCCGCCCAGTGCACCCACGATCATTCCGGTGATCAAACCCATGCTGTTGCCTCGTTGAAGTCGGGGCGGCATTCCAGCACATCGCAAGGCCAGCTGTCGTGAAATTTCCGCGCTACTTCCAGGTATTGGGCGGTGCGCCACGTTCCGGATACTTCATCTGCACGATGCAGAAGCGATGACCGGTAGGCGCTTCCATTACCCACCAGCGTTTGACCTTGCCGATGCGGCGTGCGCCCAGCGCTTCAAGCCGGTCAGCTTCGGCATCGATATCGTCGGCTTCTATATCCAGATGCACGCGTGGGGCGTGATCGACGCGTTGCACTTCAACATGCAGGTCAGCGGGGGCGCCCAACAGTTCGGCATATTGCGCGCCATCGTCCTCGGTGTAGCCGGGCTCGGCTTTCAGGCCGAGTGCGGGTGCCCAGAACGCGGCGGCGGCATCGCTGTCGGTGCCCTGGCAATCAATGATGAAACCGGCCAGGCGGCTGCTGTGACTCATGTGGGTGCTCCGGTGACAGAGGAGCGCAGCGTACACCCGCTATTGGCGGGAGTGTGTTATCGCATTGTCGGCAACAGGTGCAGAAGCGCTCAGTCGCCATGCACTGATGCACAACACGCTGTACACACTCCACTCCGCCAGGCGTTGCAGCAGTCCACGCCATGCGTGCAATGGCTCCAGCCCCATCAACACGAACAGCAGCAGCCAGAGTCCCGCCAGGCCGATCCACAGCACGCGCGTGCCTGGCCGTATTGCCGGTGCGCTTGCCAGCAGCACCAGGCCGAGTGCGGTGCCCAGATAGGTGAACACGCCGAGCAGGGTATGCAGTGATTGCGACAGGCTGCCGCCAATCGGGCAACCAGGGTCGCAGGGCGCCAACGCGGAGCCTATCCATGCCAGCGGTTCGCACAGCAGCAGCCAATAGCCGAAGCGACTGGCACCACGCACTGGCACCGTCCGTGCGAACGCGAACAGCAGCAGTGCGGCGAGGACGCCGACTGGAATGAAGCCGAGCAGGCTGATCACCTGTGCGTGCGCGCTGCCGGTCGCGCCGAGTTCGCTGATGTACTGCGATAGCGGTGAATAGCCCGGTTTGAGCGCGGCACCGCCGAGCAGCATCAGCAGGTACACCGCCACGAACAGCAGGATCAAACAGCGCTGGAGACGCATCGTCGGCTCGTGGATGGTGGCGATGCTCAGCGTACGCGATTGGACAGGAACAACTCCACCTTGCCGCAGCTCGGGCAGGCATGCAGGTCGAATTCCTCGCGGTTGACGAACAGCTCGCCGATATCGCCCAGCAGGAAGGGCATGGCCTGCGAGCCTTCGTGGAAGCGTTTGCGGCCGATGAATTCCATGCGCATGCCAGGGCAACGCGGACAGTCGATCAAACGTGGTGGCTGCATCCAGCTGCGCCCGGCCTCAGGCTGGAAGTCGCGTGGCGGTGGTGCGCCGTCGGCATGGGTGCCGCATTTCCAGCACTGGTCGAAGTTGTCTTCGTTTACTTCCTTGCAGTTGCTGCAGATCCAGGTGCCCATGGTGGTTTTGCTTGTAGATGTGGGTGGGGCAATCCTAGCGCTGGAATTCTGGCGTGGCGTTACAGGTGGGTGATGTTTTTTTTGTGGTGAGGTTTGGATGCAAGATCAAAGGCAGGAGCCGCCCTCACCCCAACCCCTCTCCCGCAGGCGGGAGAGGGGTTGGGGTGAGGGGAAGCTTCTAGCAAGTAAACCCAAAGCAAACCCAAAGCAGGTCACAAGCAAACCCAGGGCAAACGCCAAGCCAAAAAAAGGCCCGCATCACTGCGGGCCTCAAATAACGCTACCAACAAAACTATCAGTGAATCTTCGCCAGATCATCGATCAGCACGCGCAGGAAGCGCGCTGCTTCGCCGCCGGTGCAGGCGCGGTGATCGAAGGTGACCGACAACGGGATGACCTTGTGGGTTTCAATGCCGCCCATCACCGGGGTGACCTGGAAGCGGGCACGGCCGGCGGCAACGATGGCCACGCACGGCGGTACGACTACCGGGGTGGCGTAGCGACCGGCAAACATGCCGAAGTTGGACAGGCTGATGGTGTAGCCGCTCAGTTCCGACGGGGCGATCGAGCGATCTTCCACCTGCTGGCGCAGACGGTTGATGCCCTCGCGCACGCCGCGTGCATCGAGCATGTCGGCATTGCGCAGGGCCGGCACGAACAGGCCGTCGTCGGTATCGACGGCGATGCCGATGTCGACCTGGGCATGCAGGGTGCGGGTGAGGTTGTCACCGTCGAACCAGGCATTCATTGCCGGCACCGCCTGGCAGGCGCTGACGATGGCACGGACCAGACGCGAGGTCATGTCGTTGCCCGGCGCCCATGCATGGATGTCGGCGTCGTCGCTGAGCGTGGTCGGTACGACCTTGCTGTGCGCATCGGCCATCACCCGCGCCATGTTGCGGCGCACGCCCTTGAGCGGTTCCGGCTGGCCCTTGGCGACCACGCCCGGAGGCGCGGTACGCATCGGCTTGCCGGCGGCGGAGAGCGGGGTGCGAGCACTTGAGCCCCTCTCCCCCTGGGAGAGGGGTTGGGGAGAGGGTGCGGCAGCTGCGATGGAGGTCGGGCCCGCACCCCCAGCCCCTCTCCCGCTGGGAGAGGGGAGCAACGCTGACGGGTTTGCCGCCGCCTGCTTCACATCATTCATCGTCACCGCGCCTTCGGCGCCGGTGGCGCGGACGCGGGCCAGGTCGACGCCGAGCTTGCGTGCCATCGCACGCACGGCCGGCACCGCCTTGACACCACCGACGGCCACGGCCTGTTCGGTGTGCACGGCATTGGAGCTGACCATTGCGCCGACCACGGTGCCTTCGTCGGCACGTTCGGCGGCAGCGGCAGCGACCGGTGCCGGTGCTGCGGCAGGCGCAGGCGCGGTTTCGGCCGGTGCGCCGTGGTGATGGCCGGTGTCCTGGCCTTCCGCGCGCTGTGGCAGGTTCGGGTCGAGCTCGAAACTCGCCAGCACGTGGCCGGTCACAACAATGTCGCCAGCGCCGCCGGCCAGCTTCAGCACCTTGCCGGAGTAGGGCGAGGGCACTTCGACCACGGCCTTGGCGGTTTCCATGGCCACCAGCGGCTCGTCGAGCTTGATCACGTCGCCTTCCTTGACGAACCACTCAACGATGGTCGCGTCTGGCAGGCCTTCGCCCAGGTCGGGCAGGTTGAAATTCTTGGTCTGGCTCATGTGAGTTTCTCTTCCAGCAATTCAAGTTCGCGCGCTGGCAGCCAGCCCTGCGCGCCATCGGCGCGCTCGGACCACCACCAGCCACCATGTTCGTGATGCAGTCGTACCTGCTCACCCCGGTCCACGTCCAGTTCGCGTGCGCTGTAATCGCGCAGCGCCTCGGCGCGGCCATCGTCCAATACCTGCAACCAGGCCACCGGCGCCCAGCCGGCGCTGCCTTCGCTGGTTTTCACCCAGGCGAAGGCCGGCCATTCCTCGTCGCGGACACCGAGCTCGACGATCTGCCCGGTCCTGAACTGCAGGGGGTTGCGGTATTGGCTGCGGTAGCTGCCAATCAAGCGTGCCAGCATGTCAGCCCACCGCGACCGCACGCTTGGCGGCGGTCACGATCCGCTCCACGCTGGGCAGATACTTCATCTCCAGGCGGAACAGCGGGATGTGGGTGTCATAACCGGCAACGCGCTCGACCGGTGCCAGCAGGTCGTAGATCGACTCTTCGGCCAGGCGCGCGGCGATTTCAGCGCCAAAGCCAGCGGTCTTCGGTGCTTCCTGCACGATCACGCAGCGGCCGGTCTTGGCCACCGACTCGGCAATGGTGGCGAAATCCAGCGGACGCAGCGTGGCCACGTCGATGACTTCGGCGCTGATGCCTTCGCCAGCCAGCTTGTCGGCGGCTTCCAGCGCTTCCTTGACCTGCGCGCCCCAGGTGACCAGGGTTACGTCGGTGCCGTCACGCAGCACGAAGCACACGTCCAGCGGCAGTGCTTCGCCGTCATTGACGACCACTTCCTTGTATTGGCGGTAGATGCGCTTGGGCTCCATGTAGATCACCGGATCCGGCTCACGGATCGCGGCCAGCAGCAGGCCGTAGGCGCGCTGCGGGCTGGACGGCAGCACCACGCGCATGCCTGGCACATTGGTGAAGATGGCTTCGTTGGCTTCGCTGTGGTGCTCCGGCGCGCGGATGCCACCGCCCCACGGCACGCGCAGCACCATCGGGCAATGCAGGCGGCCACGGGTGCGGTTGCGCAGGCGAGCGGCGTGGCAGATCAGGTGATCGACCATCGGGTAGACGAAGCCATCGAACTGGGCTTCGGCCACCGGCTTCATGCCCTGCGCAGCCAGGCCGACGGTGAGGCCGGCGATGGTGGTTTCGTCCAGCGGGGTGTCGAGCACGCGCTGCGCGCCGAACTGCTGCTGCAGGCCGGCGGTGGCGCGGAACACGCCACCGTTGACGCCCACGTCCTCGCCCAGCACCAGCACCGACGGGTCGTGTTCCATTTCCCAGGCCAAGGCCTGGGTGACGGCTTCGATGAGGGTGATCGGGGTGGCTGTCATCGGGGTGTCTCCGCTGTTGCTCGCCGCGCTGTGCGCGACGCCGTGATCGTGGCTGGCCGAGGTGACGGCAGCATTGCGCTTGATGTCATCCATGGCGCTGCTCCAGGGCGATGGCGGCA
>Ga0308157_10001053_pt1 | contig 65896 bp, 65 predicted proteins | sample PhyBR1_FD_201035 | JGI IMG/M metagenome (GOLD analysis project Ga0308157, IMG submission 201035) | Phyllosphere microbial communities from UC Gill Tract Community Farm, Albany, California, United States - DLSLB.R1 | ecosystem: Host-associated > Plants > Phyllosphere > Unclassified | place: USA... | reverse complement strand
AAAATGTTACAAAACTGCAATAGCTTTGTAGCATGAACAGAACAATTGCACATATGGACCTGGACACCTTTTTTGTGTCATGCATCCGTTTGCTGGATAATAAGCTGGAAGGTATGCCGGTAATTGTCGGCGGCGGAGAACGTGGGGTTGTGGCGGGCTGTTCCTATGAAGCCAGAAAATTTGGAGTCCATTCGGCAATGCCCATGAAGATGGCCCTAAGACTTTGCCCGGACGCAAAAGTGATTAAAGGCGATTATGAACTGTTCTCCAGTAAATCTCAGGCGGTTACCCAAATTATTCAGGAAAGAGTGCCGCTGATAGAAAAAGCCAGTATTGATGAATTTTATCTTGACCTTTCCGGAATGGATAAATTTTTTGGCTGTTACAAATGGACGACTGAAATCGCCGCCAGCGTCACCAAAGAAACGGGACTGCCGATTTCCTTTGCTCTCTCCACCAATAAAACCGTTTCCAAGATCGGAACCGGCGAGTCTAAACCTTTGGGAAGACTCCAGATTAAAAGCCCTGAGGTAAAACCCTTCCTGAATCCTTTATCCATAAGAAAAATTCCGATGGTAGGAAATGTCACTTTCCAACTGCTCTCACGGATTGGCGTGCGGACGATTAAGACCCTATCCGAAATGCCGGTCGATGTGCTGCAGCAGATGATCGGCAAGAACGGCACCGAACTCTGGAAAAAAGCCAACGGAATTGATGACTCCCCTGTGATTCCGTATGCCGAACGTAAATCTGTTTCAAAAGAACACACTTTCACTGAAGACACCATTGATATCGTGAATATGCACAGTCTGATTTCAGGAATGGTGGAAGATCTGGCTTTCCAGCTGCGCGAACAGCAACTGCTCACATCAGTTGTTACCCTAAAAATCCGCTATGCCAATTTCGATACCGAAACCAAGCAGTGCCGTATCTCACATACAGCGGCAGACCACACGCTGCTGAAATATGCTCTGGAGCTGTTTGCCAAACTCTATACGCGGAGAATGCGCCTCAGGCTGATCGGCGTAAAATTCTCCGGCCTTGTACACGGCCAGCATCAAATGAACCTGTTTGAAGATACCGAAGAGCTTATGAATCTTTACCAGAGTATGGACCGGATTAAACGCAGATTCGGAAGCAAGGCGGTCTGCCGCGCCTCCGGAATGGCAGAATAAACTTTAATTTTTTAAAAACTTCAGATAAAATGTTCCTCAACTGTCACTCTTTTCACAGTCTGCGCTATGGCACCCTTTCTATTGAAGATCTGGTGGAAAAATCGGCCGAACTTGGCATCGCGGTGCTGACGCTCACCGATATCAATACTGTGACTGGTATTTATGAATTCTACAAACTCTGCAGGTCACATCTTATAAAACCCATCGTCGGTGTAGATATCCGCGCCGATAACCGACAATTGTATGTTGCGCTGGCAAAGAATCCGGCGGGAATTGCCCAGATCAACCAAATGATCACGGATTCTAACTGTGACGGCATTCCGGTGCCGGAGCAGAATCCCCACCTGGAAAATACTTTTATCGTTTACCCATTAGAAAACACTCCGGAAACCTTAAGCGAGACGGAATTTATCGGCATCCGGCCGGAAGAAGTCAGCTTATTGGTTCAAAAAAAATGGAAAAATCTGCTGCACAAAATGGTAGTTTTTCAGCCTATCACATTTTCCGGGCAGCGCGAATATAATTTACACAGAATCTTAAGGGCGATCGACCGCAATACTTTGGTTTCCAAACTTGATGAAAAAGACATCTGCCAAAAGTCCGAATTTCTAAAGTCCCCTTCCGAGGTTTTGAAACCCTTCAGAAATTACCCGCAGATTATTGAAAACACGCAGAAAATAATGGATGAATGCGATTTCAATTTTAAATTTCAAACGCCGAGAAATAAAAAACATTTCACCGCAAGTAAGGAATCCGACCAGCAACTGCTGCGAAAATTAGCTTGTGAAGGTTTTAAAAAGCGTTATCCGGATCATCATGAAGCAGCACGAAAACGCATGGAAAAAGAGCTGAAAGTCATTGCGGAACTGAATTTCTGCGGCTACTTTCTCATTACCTGGGACATTGTTCAATACAGCATTACCCGAGGTTTTATGCACGTTGGCCGAGGTTCGGGGGCAAATTCCATTGTGAGCTACTGCCTGGGGATCACCGACATTTGCCCTCTGGAACTCGATCTGTATTTTGAAAGGTTTCTCAATCTGAACCGCAATACGCCGCCCGATTTCGATATCGACTGGAGTTGGAAAGAGCGCGACGAAATCCTACAGTATATTTTTGAAAAATACGGTAAGAATCATGTGGCTTTTTGCGGAACCAATGTGGAGTTTAAATACCGCTCCATCTTCCGTGAGGTCGGGAAAGCCTTCGGTCTGCCCAAAGAAGAACTCGATGTCTTGGCGAAGAATCCGGTTGAAACACATGATAACAATAAAATAGTAAAACTCGTGCAGAAATACGGCCGGCTTCTGGAAAAGTTCCCCAACCAAAGAAGCATGCATTCCTGCGGAATTTTAATTTCTGAAGAACCGCTTACCACCTACACCGCGCTGGAAATGCCGCCAAAAGGCTTCCCGATTGTGCAGTTTGACATGCATACGGCTGAAGAAATAGGGCTGGAAAAATTTGACATTCTTTCCCAGCGGGGCCTTGGGACGATTGATGGCGCCGTGCAGCTCATCAGAAAAAACCGGGGAGTTGAAGTGAACATCCGTGATACTGCTATCTCCAAAGATGAAAAAACCGCCAATGAATATCTGGCGCAAGGTAAAACGCTGGGTTGTTTTTATATAGAATCTCCGGCGATGCGCGGACTGTTGCGCCGCCTGAAATGCAACAATTACAAAACCCTGGTCGCAGCCTCCTCAATCATTCGTCCCGGCGTTGCGCAAAGCGGAATGATGCGCGAATATATTTTTCGGCACAATAATCCGGGAAAATTCGAATATTTCCATCCTGTTTTCGAGCAGCATTTAGGCGAAACCTACGGCATTATGGTGTATCAGGAGGATGTGATTAAAATCGCCCTACACTACGGCGGTGTTTCTGCAGACGATGGCGACATTCTGCGCCGGGCGATGAGCGGAAAAAGCCGCTCACTTAAAAAGCTGCAGGAAGTAAAAAACCATTTTTTTGAATGCGCGAAAGAACAGGGACATCCCGAGAAGCTGTCGGCAGAAGTATACAGGCAGATTGAGAGCTTTGCAGGATACTCCTTCTGTAAAGCCCACTCCGCGAGTTACGCGGTGGAAAGCTACCAGAGTTTATATTTAAAGGTCCACTACCCGATTGAATTTATGGTGGCGGCCATTAACAACGGCGGCGGCTTCTACCGCACAGAGGTTTATGTACACGAATGCCGTATGGCGGGCGGAAAAATCCAAAACCCCTGTATAAACCGGAGTTTAGTTGAAACCACAGTGTACGGTGAAGAGGTCTTTTTGGGGTTGATGCATATCGAAAAGCTGGAAAGCCGCATGGCGCAGCACATTTGCTCCGAACGCAACACAAATGGAGATTTCACCTCGCTTGAAAATTTTATCAGGCGTATTCCGGTGGGAGCCGAAACACTGCAGACACTGATCTTCGTGGGCGCTTTCCGCTTTACCGGCAAACCCAAGAATGAGCTGCTCATCGAAGCCCGCCTGCACCTTAACAGTTGTAAACCGCAATACCGGCTGCAGTCTTTTTTTGAAGAAGACCTGAATAAAAACTATCAGCTGCCACAGCTTAAGCGCGACCCTTTTGAGGATGCTTTCGATGAAATTGAAATCCTGGGATTTGCCGTCTCCTGCAGCCCCTTCGACCTTCTTCAAACGAAATACCGCGGAACGGTAATGGTGAAAGACCTGCTGAAATTCCACAAAAAGCAGGTAAAAATGATGGCCTATCTGATCTCCAGAAAGCATGTCCCTACAAAGAAAGGAACCATGTTTTTCGGAACATGGATTGATGCAGAAGGTGAATTTTTCGATACGGCCCACTTCCCCGATAACCTGCAGAAATACCCCTTTAAAGGTGGCGGCTGCTACCTGCTGCTGGGCATGGTAGAGGTAGACTTCCATTTCCCTACGATAACCGTTTTAATGATGGCAAAAATGCCTTTTATTCCGGATCCGCGCTACGCCCTGGATAAAGAGAAGTCCTACGATGTCCACCGGAAGATCAGCGAGGATGTGAGCATGACATGGCGCGCACCCTATCCGCAGGAGCATGAAATTGGCTTGCCAAGGTATAAGATGAAAGAGTAAATCTCAAATCTCAAATGAAGGATGAGGGATGTAGGATGAAGGATGAAGGATGGAGTATGTCGAATCTCAAATCTAACGTCTAACATATGAGGGCTATGTCTAATTTCAACACTCTACTTTGACCACTAATTACTGACAATTGATTACTGACAAATGAAAAATATCAATATCAAATCTAATATCTAATGTCGGAAAATCTAACGTCTAACAGCAATGTATCTAATTACTCTAAATTTACCGTGAAAAAAGCAGGCTACTGAGCGGTTTCTCAAAAAACTTGATCAGGTAAGAAGATAAAACACTTACCAGAACCAGCAGCCCAAAAATCAGGGGCACATATTTGACACTATATATAAAATCAGGAAAGTAAATCATATAGAAGAACATATGAACCAACCAAATATTAGTAGAATGCGGTGTAAAAAAGTCAATTATTTTGTTAAGTAACTCCCGAAGATCTAATTGGAGGAATAAGAAAATAAATGCCAATCCTGTAAAAGGAGCTACAACAAAGTTCTGTACAACTCCGTGAGCCGCGATTAAAAAAGCGATGCAAAGCAGTATAATGGTGTTTTTAAATCTAAACTGTTTGAAAAACCGAGTCACCTTATCGTTCCAATCAAATTTTAGCGCAAAAGCTCCAAGCATAAACTGAAACAAGGTGCAAAAATATAGTGCCGATTGTCGGTGAACCCAGTCGAAAACTCTGTTTTCGAAAATTGCAGAGTTATATATTCTAAAGTAAAAAGCGATTAAATAGATTATTAATAGCGTAAGCAAAAAAATTATTGGATTTAGTTTTTCTAATAGCGTAAACCAAAGCCCCGAGGTCAGAACAAAAAGAATATAAGTGGTAAGGAACCACGATGCCCCATTATAACTTGGATCAATAGCAGTCACGTTAAGTATAAGTTTAAACCAGGATCCCGGATAGCCATCAAACCCCAAAACTAAGCCGAGAATAACTGGAAATAAAAGTATAATGATCCAGTAATTAAGATAAAGTTTTTTTAATCTGGTAAGGTTATCTGAGTAATAACTTTGTTTTTTCTGACGAAATTTAAAATATAAACCATACCCACTTACAAAGGCGAAAATAGGGACGCAGGCATCGCTGAACAGCGAAATATAATATGACAAAGGTTGATTTCCAATGAACACAAGCGGTTGAAAAAGTTCTTTGTAGTCCCGGTTAAAAAGATGTAGACAAAGCATCATCAGGATCGCGATCGATTTAAGCTGATTGGACTTTTGGATGGTGATAGGCATATTTAATTGTTTTTTCTAAATAGGTAAGTTATACTCATACATACTTAATTCCAGTAAACAAAAATACAAAGCATAATTTAGCTACTTAAAAACCGTCTTGCATAAAATTTTCAGATCACCCAAAAAGCTCCGGTTATAATAATAGTCCAAATTCATGCGCACTTTGTCGGGAAAAAGTATAGTGTCGTTGTACCGCAGAGAATCTTTCTGCTGCTCTAAAAGCGCATCTTCATTGTAATATTTTAAACTTGCCTCGGAAGTTAAACCCGGTTTTAATTCTAAAATCTTCCGGTTTTCACCTGTCAATAAATCATAATAGCCCGCAACATCCGGCCGTGGGCCGACAAAACTCATTTCACCAATAAGCACATTATAAAGTTGTGGCAGCTCATCAATTTTTGATTTGCGCAGGAATCTTCCAAAGGCAGATATAGACTGGGTTTTTATATCCATCGTTCGCAATTTGACAATTTTAAAAAGTTTCCCAAACTGTCCCACTCTTTCCTGAATAAAAAAACCGTTGGAATGGGTATCCCATGCTGCAATTAATGCGGCGATCATAAGAACCGGACTTATCACCACCAGTCCCAACAGCGAAAAAATGAAATCAAAAAGCCGTTTTGGAAGCAAGTTTAATGAAATTTAATAGGTTTTGCAGGAATTCCGACGGCGGTGCAGTTGTCGGGAATATCAGAAATTACAACAGCGCCCGATCCGATGTTAACATTGGAGCCGATGGTCACATTCTGTATCACATTCGCACCGATACCAACGTGTGTTGCGGTTCCAATCTTTACACCTCCGCTTAAGGCTGCATTTGGCGAAATGTGAACATAGTCTTCGATTACACAGTCATGCTCGATAATCGCGCCTGTATTGATAATGCAGTGATCGCCAACTACAGCACCAGCGTTGACAAAAGCTCCGGCGAAAATTACGGTTCCCTTGCCTATTTTAGCATATTTCGAAATGACAGCCGATGGATGGACAGATGTAACATACTCGGCTGATAATTCCTCTGCAATTCTTTTCCGGGTAGTATTATTACCAATCCCCAAGATGATTTTTACGTTATTCTGAAATTTTGATTCGGTACGGCGCAGAACCTTATAATTTAAGATTTCATGCAAATCCGGATCATCATCCAACACGGAAATGATCTCAAACTTATTTTGGGTTTCAATGCAATCGATAAGTACTTTTGCATGTCCGCCACCACCGATGATGATTACTTTTTCCATAATTTCAGTCAACATGTGAACCTTTAAAAGGAGTAATAGTTGCCTCCCCTGACGCTGAAATGCCTTCTCTAACCACTACTTTTTTCACTGTTAAAAAGAGTATTTTTAAATCGAGTAAAAAGGAGACATTTTCTACATACCACACATCAAAATTAAACTTTTCTTCCCAGGAAATAGCATTTCGTCCGTTGACCTGTGCCCAACCGGTAATACCGGGACGAACCTCATGCCGTCTTTTTTGTAGTATGGTATAAAGCGGAAGATATTGGGGTAACAATGGACGGGGGCCGATGAGACTCATATCACCGGCCAAAACATTGAGGAGCTGCGGGATTTCATCTAAAGAGGTCTTGCGGACAAACTGACCGAGTTTGGTGAGGCGTTTTTCGTCAGGTAATAAATTCCCCTTATTATCTTTCTCATCCGTCATGGTTTTAAACTTGACGATTTTAAAAAGTTTTTCATTTTTTCCGGGACGTGTTTGGAAAAAGAAAGGTTTGCCTTTATTCGCAAAGAAAAGACCAACCATAATGAATAAAAAAATTGGGCTGAGAACAATTAATCCCGCAAAAGAAGCGAATAAATCTAATAGTCTTTTGAAAAAGTTTGCGTACATTTTAAGAAGTGATTTTAATAAGGTGCTGTATTGTTTTCTTCCAAAGTGTATTTTGCTCAAACTTAGATTCTACAATCTGGCGCGTTTTTTTCGACATTACGTCTACTGTAGAACGATTTTCGAGAGCGAATATCATTTTTGAAAGCAAGGAGTCCATCTTTTTTGGCGGAATTAAGAAACCGTTCACACCATCTTCAATAATTTCATTGCAACCTATGATATCTGACGATATCGCTGGAATATTCATAGCCGCCGCCTCCATTAAGACAATGCCAAAACCTTCGCGATAAGAAGGAAAAACCAATAAATTCATGGCTTTCAGATAAGATCGCACGTCAGATTGCATTCCCGCCTCAATTATATGAGGATTTTTTCGAATTGCTGAAAGCGTTTGTGGTAAAAGGGGATCTAAGTCATTTTCATAAGCACCCACCAAGAGTAATTTAGTATTCGAATGCTGCTTATTAATTTCAGAAAATGCATTAACAAGTTCGTTAATTCCTTTATCGCTGACCAGTCTTCCTACAAAGCCAAATACGAATGTATCCTCGGCAATTGAATATGTGGGGCGTATATCCTTGAGGTCTGAATGCGTTGGATCAAAGTAATTGAGATCAATACCATTAACGCTACCATTCCAGATGACTGCTATTTTTTTATGAGTAATTCCATCTGAATGCAAGACCTTCTGAACTCCATTGCTCACCGCAATTATATCCGTAGCAAAAAAACACGATACCTTCTCCAATTTCATTAAAAGCATCTTTTTAATTCCTGTTGTGCCTTGGTATCGCAAACCATGAACATAATATATTCTGGTATTAACCCGACAGAACCATGCTGCGGCAAGCGATAGCAAACTTGCTTTCGGCGTATTGGCATGCAAGACATCGGGGCGGTTTCTGCAAAAATAAAATAATAAGTGAAAAAGACTGATCAGGTCGGAAAATAAAGAAATTTCCCGAGCCATTCCTATCCCTTTGCTTTTGACTTTATTTGCTTTCGCAGTATCGAATAATGCAGGTTCGGGCGATGAGATCAGTGTAACCTCAAATTGCTCCTTGAGCAATAAAAGCTGCCCTTTGAAAAAAACAAAAGACATGGGGACAGTAGTAATAAGAAATATTTTTTTTTTGCCTTTCATCATTCATTTAATTAACATACCTATTTAGCGACGTAGAATATAACGATTATAATTTTTTTGAGTAGATTATTTCATACTTAAATTATTTTATTTCATAAATCGCAACAAAAGTTTTAAAACTAATGGTCTATTTGTAATTAATAAAAAGACATCCCTAATAAAAATACCTGACCAACTTGGGACAGGGTATAAATTATTTTTTTTTAACTCTTGAATGTAGTTTTGTTTCTGAACTAGTGAAAGATTACTCCGTAAAATCATAAATAGCGTTCCAGTTGTAAATACAGCAACTTTTTTTTGGAAAATCTTTTTGCTTTCTTCTACATTAACTCTGTTCGCAATTTGGTTCATCCTACTAGTAACTTTGAGGGAATCCTCTATAAATTTTTTTAGCGTTTCACCTGTCCTTTTTTGCCGTGTTATTGAACTTGCATTTTGAAAAAACGCAACAGGTATTTCAGAGCTGGATTGAACACGAATCGCTTTCGATAAAGCTTCCGTGTTGAAAGGCGCGTCTTCTATATAAGTTCTCTCAAAAAATTCGATTTTGTTTTCGGTTAAAAATTGTCTCCTATATAATTTGTTACATGCTGAATTTTCAAAATTATTTTTTTGAACATATGACAGACCATCCAATATTTCAGAGTCTTGCTTTTGAAAAATAACATCAATATGCCTATAATTGTTATCTACTCGTTCCGCTCCAAATTCTATGATATCTAATTTATTCGATAATGCAGTTAATAGAACGGCTACAAGTTTATTATTAATTAAAAAGTCGTCAGAATCTAAAAAGAAAACATATTCTCCATCTGCCTTATCAATACCGGTATTTCTTGCTCCTCCCAGGCCTTTATTTATTTGTCTGACAATTGTAAAATTTTCATATTTACTGGCATATTTTTCAGCTATATCAATGCTGGAATCCGGTGACTCATCATCTACAATAATAACCTCGTAGGTGAAATCCTGAAAATTATTCGAGACAATAGAACTTAAACATTTATCTAAAAAACGTTCAACGTTGTAAATGGGAATAATTATACTAAGATTGGGATGCATATTAAAAATTTATTATTGAAGTAGCCAGATTCGGTAAATTTTAGCAAATTATTTGTAAAGATTAGTGAATATTTACTAATTTTTGCGGTTTATAATGAAGTGAATAATAATCGATATACAAGTAATACCAAAATCAAATCTAACTTTTGCAAATAGAAAAAAGATTTTCCAATGCAGAGGAACAAAAGCTAGATCAAATTGTTTAAAAGATTGAGAATAAAGATTTTGATCCAAAATGTTATTAATTCTGGACTTGATTTTCCAAAAACCCGCTCCCGAATTTATTTCATTTAAACAAAGATTGAAAAATGTAATGCAAATTCTATTATTTAACGCAGTTACGTATTTATCGTCTTTTTCATTTTTTAACAAAAAATTCTGTAATAAGCTAAACTTATAAATCCATTGAGAAGGTAGTTTATTTTTATATTGTGTAGTTATTGAATTTTCATTCGATTTACGGTAGTGATAGAGCGGGTTGTTAACTATTCTTACTTCCTTGCAATTATTAAGTATTTCAAAATTAAAAAAACCATCTTCCCAAGTTCCTATCTTCTCTAGGTGTTTAAAATGAATATTATCAGTTAAAATAACTTTTTTGTATATTTTACAACATGCAGATGAAAAAGCATCAATAGAGTGTAAATAAAGTTTTTCATGATTAATGGGTCCAAGAATCATTCTCTGCAAAAGTTTTGCATTTAGAACACCATCTACTGGTAAGATTTTTGGTGTACTTCCAAAATTGAATTCTCTTGTATATGAAAATAATATAATGTCTTCTCCATTATATTCATTAAGTAAAATCGTAATGGTATGCAAGTCCAGCCAATCATCCGAGTCGACAAACATAAAGAACTCTCCCGTACATTTTTTTAAAGCGACATTTCTAGCATGTGAAACACCACGATTTTCCTGCGTTAACACCATGATTCTAGAATCAATGTCGGCTAAGTGCAATAGTACCTGTAATGTATTATCCGTGGATCCATCATCAATACATATGATTTCCAAATTTGTCCATGTTTGATTCATAATGCTTTCTAAGCATTTTCCGATATATTTCTCGACATTATAACACGGTATAATTACACTTATTTTTTCCATTATCCTTTTATAAACATTAAGTACGTGAATAAATAGTAGAGCGCTAGTGCACCACCTACAACACGATATTGATTTGGAAATAACTTATAACGAAGGAGTGGATAAGCAATTACGGGAGCCATTAGAAACCATGAGAGGTAAGCAAATCTATTGGAAAAATTAGCTCGAATTATTAAAATCCAAAAGGCGTTTGCAATCATAAATGTTCCCCAGAGATGAATATAAAATTTGTCTATTATTTTCTTTTTAAAAATATAATACCACCCTGCGAAAACTGCAAATGAAGAATAAAATACAAAATCCCAGCGAAATCCCGTTGATGCGAAGGTGTCATTGTTTATATTTCCCTTGGTTAAATAATCTTCTGCACGCGTATCATCACCAAATCCCAAGCCGCCGAAAAAGCTTTCCCAAAAACTGCCTCCAAGCAGAGAAAGGGGGATAGCGATCAACCATATCATCAAATAAATTTTAGGATTTTTATATAATCCTGCTGCTACAAAGCCGGCAATTGGAATAATTAACGAACTATGGATAAAATAAGAAAGAACCATTACGCTAAAAAGCAAAACTTTTTTATCGTAAAAACAAAGCGCCAAGATAAATATCGCGGTTGCCATTCCATTCCGAATACCGTTCGTACCATACCCCCAAAATGAAAAGGAGCCCACGAACATAAAAAAAACAAAAAACCAATAAGCACCACAATATCTTTTGGAAAAGATGTAGCAGGGAATTGTATAGAAAAGGGCACAAAGAAAAAAGAACCAACGTTCATTCATGATTTTTGTACAGGCAATCATGAAATAATTAAATAAGTAATCTCTTGTAATAACAGGGATTTTACCACTTTGAATGGATCGATATACGCGCGCGTAATTATCCATGTCAATGAAAATACCGCTTACAGGTCTTGTACCCATATAAAATAGGATAAAAATTAAAGTTAAGAACCCCATCGTACGTGAGAAAGCTTGTGTAGCAGAAGAAAAGATATCGTTTTGATAAGCATGAAGCAGAGTAATCACCATCATGAAAAATAAGACATGATGGTAAATGGCTGTATAACTACTTAATGGAATCCAGTCAAACATTTACATCCGTCTCTAAATACATTTTTCCAACTTCGTCCACGTCAAATTTTTTTGACAGGGCATCTTTATTATTTCTTAGAACTTCTCCAAAATAAAGTGGATCGTCAAAAAAACGATCAATAGCGCTAGCGAAAGCTTTATCAGTTTTGCTAAAACTTAAATCGTTGGGAATTTCTAACCTTCCTTCGAAAAAACTAGGTGTAATAATACCTGCTTCGGTAAGTAAAATTGTACCGCAAATTTCTTTTTTATGAACAGACATCATTTCAGCGATACCCTCCGTGCAGTCTGAAGAAATTATGGGAATATCTAAAGCAATGGCTTCAGCGATCACATTTGGAGTACCCTCGTAATAGGAGGTTAAAGCAATCACTTTTGATCTTTTTAAATATTTATATGGATTTTCTTTTCTACCAAAAAAAAATACACGATCTTGAATTCCTAAATCTTTAGCTTGTTTTATTAACAAGTCAAGTATATCTGAATTACCATCGCCGATAAAAACCAAATTTATATCTTTTTGTTTTGACAGAAAAAATGCATTAATTAAATGCCAGGGTGCCTTTTGCACTGACAAACGTCCCAAAAAAAGGACGACATCATTGTTGAAAATTTTATTTTCAACAGGATCTTCAATAATTTCCTGTGATTTAAATTTAATGAATTTATAATTATGAGGGTTATAAATTACTATTAAATTATCAAATTTATAATTAAAATTAGTTTTAAGGTCCTCTCTAATCGCTTCACTGATGCAAACTACTTTATCAAAACGTTTATAAATTGTTTTGTAACTTAATTTAAAAAGCCTGTTCATGATCGATTTATATGACAATTCCACACTTTTGAGGGCGTGAATGCTTGCAATTTTATTTTCGCTCGTTTTTGAAAGAGCACTAAAACAGTTGGCCATATCCCCAAATGATATCGTGTGATCTATATTGTTCTCCTCAATAATTGTCCGAAGTTTTTTCGGAATTGAAAAATAAAATTTAACCCTGTCAACCTTAGAGTAGTCTGCGAAGTCTTTCGTTGAAAGCGCAAATTCGTCCTCTCCAAAGTTTATGATATCATTATTTAATTGTATAATTTTGACTCCCTTGACGTTGAACCCTAAACCTTTATAATGGTTATAAAAAGTCAAAGCCAGCTTCTCCATTCCGCCTACACTTCCGTAGGGCATAAACAATAAAATATTCTTCATTTTTTTAATTCCCTAAATAAATTATCCCATGTTTGCACAATTTTTCCAGGCTGAAAACGTTTTACGTTTTCTTTTGCATTTCTTCCCATTTCTTTTCGAAGTTCCTGCTGACCCATTATTCTAGTTAGTGCTAAAGATAAATCCGCTATGTTGCCATTTTCCACCAAAAGGCCATCTTCGTTATGGCAAATAATATCGGACGGACCAAAATTGCAATCAAAAGAGACACAGGGAAGACCACAGGCCATAGCCTCAATGAGCACCATTCCAAAACCTTCAAAACGAGATGACATAACATAAACAGAGGAATCTAAATATTTTCGTTCAATGTGTTTTTCCGGAGGATAAAATGCCACTGACGATTGTATTTTTAAATCCTGCGCTAGTTCGACAAGGTGATTATCCGGCGCCATTTTCCCATAAATTTCCAACTGCCAATCGGGATGTTTTTCCTGTACAATTTGCCAAGATTGCAATAAAAGGTCATACCCTTTTTGATAATTTTGTTTGCCGACTGCAATAACTTTTTTATTTTGCAAGGTACTCGATTCGGTAGGATAGAAGGATAAAGGATTAGGTATAACGGCTAAATTTTTTAACGTTTTCCACTCTTTTGTATTTCCTGCAGTAAGGACCACAAATTTATCAAAGGTGCCCGCTAGAAATTTCATGAGTTGCCATTTTGTATTTATCATAATCTTTTTCCATAAAGGGAAATGTTTATTCATTTCAATTTCTTTCGAAACATGCCGTTCATAAACAATCGGCATTGTAGTTTTAAGAATTTTGGGGATAAAAAAACCTTTCAGGCCATCATCACAAACTGATATAATATCGGGTTGCACTTTATCAACTGTAGCTTGTATCCCTTTTTTATAAGAAGCAAAATAGCGGAGCTTATTTCCAGAAACCGGAATTGAAACCATTTTTATAAGGGGACTGAAGATATAAAAAGGATCAATATGCTGATCATTTAAGGAAAGAATGGTGACTTCATATCCATAGTGATCAGCGAGGTAAGAAGCTTTGATCGAAAGAACTCTTTCAAGTCCGCCCGCACCGTTAATACCATTGGTAATATACAGAAGTTTCATAATAAAGATCTTTCAAGTTTATGGTATATGAAATTAACGATATAGGAAGCAATCAAACACCATAAGACCAACCATATAAAAATCAGGAGAGGATATTGAGCAGCATAAATTAGTTCCTCAAAATAGATCATATAAAAAAACATATGAATTAACCATAAATTGGTGGAATGAGAATTAAAAAAATCCAATACCTTATCTGATATTTTTCCCATACGCAACTGAAGAAAGAGGAAAATAAAGGCTAAAGCTGTAAATGGCGCAATGACAAAATTTGGTATCGCGCCATGAAGTATAACCAACATAGTAATACCGAGTACTGCTATGAGATTACTATATTTTAAATCTTTAAATAAAGCAGATACTTTCTGATGCCAATCGTATTTGAGAGCAAATGCACCAGCCATGAATTGAAAAAGGGTACAGAAGTACAAGGCTCCTTCTGTGTGAATCCATTGTAAAATTGGATTTAAAAATATTATAGGTTTGTACATTCGAAAGTAGAAGGCGATCAGATATAATAAGAGTAAGAAACCGAGATATAAGTACGGATTGACCGTTTGCAATAGACGAAACCAAAACTTAGAAGTAAAAATAAATAAGATGTAAATTGTAAAATACCACCAGGCCCCATTGTAAAACGTTTTTAAACCTGAAATTGACAGCAAAAATTTGACCCAACTGCCAGGATATCCATCCTTTCTCAATAAAAACCCCAATATAACGACGAATAGTATGAGAATAATCCAATATCGAAAATAAAGTTTCTTTGTTCTTATAAGATTCTTCTGTAAATATGATCCCTGATTATTTCGGTAACTGGCATACAGACCATAACCACTGACAAACGCAAAAATTGGCACACAAGCATCACAAAATAAGGATATATAATAAGACAATGGCTCTTGCCCTATAAAAACGAAAGGTTGAAAAAGGCCCTGATAATCACGATTAAATAAATGCAGACATAGCATCATTAAGATAGCTATAGATTTGAGCTGATTAGATTTCTGGATGTTTATAGACATATGTCTTAATACGAGTTATGGTTTTTGAGACTTCCACACAATTACTATCAGTGAGTTTCTGCGGTATTGTGCTGAACTTTCATCTTAATGAAAACTATTAAATTTCCAATCTGTAGAATCAAAAACTAGCTTTGATAGGTGATTTATATTTTACAAAACAATATCATCAATAATAATTCAAGCAATTACATCACTGGTCCTCCCGCTTATAATCGTCTTGAACTCGCACAATATCATCCTCACCAAAATAGGTTCCTGTCTGCACTTCAATAAAAACAACTTTTGCACTGCTTCGATTTTCAATACGGTGCTTCGCACCTAATGGTATAAATATGCTTTCACCATATTTTAAAACAAATTCTACACCTTCCAAAATAACTACTGCCTCACCCTCAACAATGGTCCAGTGTTCCTGCCGATATAAATGATATTGATAGGATAAGCGCTGTTCTGCATTTACAATAATTTTCTTTGTTTTATAAGATTCTTCGTCAGTTAAAACATAATATTTTCCCCAGGGGCGATCTCCAATCTCAAGCATAATTTTAATTTGATGGCAAAAGTACGGAATCTTCGAAGTTTATACAACCCGCGTTGTGACGGTGAACTAATTGGCGGTCGTTAAAACTCAAAGGTCTCTTATATTTTCCAATAGTCGCCAGTATAATAGAAACAGGAATGCCTTTCGTTGCTTTATCAAATATAAAACTATCTTTAAGGATGCACGTTGATTATTAAATTTTAAATTATAAAGTGCGTCCTGCAGCTTGTGATCATTGAACAGAAGTTGCAACTGTCGCAGTTTGCACTCATTAGACAATTTCTCGTGGTTTGCAATAGCTCTTGTTACAAACAATGCTGAATGTATTAATTGCAGCTTAAGTTGCCGGTCGAAGTTAAACTCCGCACAATTTATAAGCACCTGTTTTAACTTTTTATTTAAAAATATAAGATTTGACCACCAATCTGTTTGAAATTTTTTTGAGCGCGATTCACCACGCTGTCGATAATTGTAGAGGTGAAAGTTTTTGAGATAGTAAAATGAGGTGATTTTTGTAATGACCTCTGCCATAAATAAGTAATCCTCACTGTATTTTAGATTTGGCTCAAAACTTATAAAATTATCAATTAATAGTTCTCGTTTAATTAAACAGTTACATACGGATACAATTGGTATTCTACTGAAGTCTTCCATAGCCAATAATGACGGGTATATTTCTTTTACAACCTGCTTCTTTGTATAAATGCCCTGCCGAATAGCCTCAGTAGACGCATGCGCGAAGTCATAATAGATCAATGTAGAATCGCACATCATCATATCACTCTTTACGTTGGATAATTCCGCAACCATTTTCTCATACATATCCTCTTCTATCCAATCATCAGCATCAACAAATGTTACATATTGACCAGTTGCTAATTGTATACCTCTATTTCTTGCAACAGATACACCAAAATTGTTCTGGCGAATTAAGTTAATCCGAAGGTCTTTTATTGCAAATTCACGACAAATTTGTGAAGAAGCATCCGTAGAGCCGTCGTCCACTACTATAATCTCCAGATTTTTATACGTTTGTCTAATTATTGAGTCGAGGCATTGCGAAATGTATTCTTCTACATTATGAACAGGTACTATTACTGAAACTTTCATTTTTAAAGATTACTAATTTAAGGTGATAAAGAGCTTGTTGAGTTCGTGCACCGTCTTTCTCGTGGCAACAACATACATATCTCCTTCTCCAGCAAAAAACAATATCTCATTCCCGATTTTCAAAACGGAAGAAATATATCGAATTCCTGGAGTCTTACCTCTTGCCCCCATACCCGTAAATATGGGTTTAGAAGTAATGCTTTCAGGTATCAATGTATTCTTACTTACTAAAACAGCCCAATGAAAATAACAACGTCCTGTTATTATCTGTTTTATTTGATGGATAACGATCAGCCAATACTTACCGTCAAAATCAATAGGATTTGTGCTAAATGATGTCAAGCTTCCAAACCCTCCGGGGTTATATATTTTAGAGGAAAGTTGTTTTTCGACAATTGTTTTGAATGAAAAAGATTTTTCGTCCTGTAATGCTAAAACTTTAAAGGGATTAACGGAATAAAACAGAAGCAATTGGTCATCAGACTCTATATATATCCAGTTCTTTTCAAATTTTTGTAAGCTAAAGTCAACGTTCGGAATAGCACAAAAGCTAATGGTTTTTTTTTTCAAATTCAAAACCGATAAAGCAGAGGAGGAGCCTACCTGCTCAACACAGCCATTATTTTTTTTTAAATGGATCAGGCTGTGATTGATCATCTTATTATTCTTCCAGGCAAAAAGGCGAAAATCTTCAATAGCGTAGTCTTCACCACTGGGCATATCGTTGATCTGCGTAACCAAATCAAAAGAAATGACTTTCTGGGAATTTGGTTTAAGTTCCATCAGCACAGGACTTCCTTGCATATAAAACCTCTTATTAATCCCCTTTGCCGCAAACCAGGGGAGTTTTTGACCATTTGCCAATATGATTATTTTATCATCTAATAACAACGCACCCGGGTTTAAAATAGCGCCAAAACTAAATAAACCAGGTTTAGCAATAACATTAGAATTTAATATGTTTTTGAAATAGGCAGGAATTCGAATTATATTTCCAACAATAGCCTGAACAAAGTAAAAATAAAAGTCCATAAGCTTCAACAATATATTTTTTAACGTCGGCCATTGATTTAATTTTACCCGTAAAGAAATCCAAATCTGTTGCAGCATATAAATAGTTTATATTGAACTTACACCATTTTGTAGTGCACGCATAGGCTTTTAATACATTGTTTACTTAAAGTTTTGTACTCTGAGGTCATTATATTTCATGCATTTGATATAAATCGCCGGCATAAAAACAAACAGCTGAAACCAAAAAATGGTTTTTAAATCCCAACTTCGATAAATGGAGAACTTATTAAATTTAGTTATACCCAAAGCAATCTTCTTTCTAAAAGTTTTCTGCGGATCAATATCGGGATGTTCACATAATTTGCGATAATGTGAAAATGACTCAAAACAAAAGGTTTTAATCGCTAAATTTTCTAACGTTGGAAATTTTTCTTTCATAAAAAGAATTCTTTCTTTCACTGCTTCGAGCCCATCCAGTCTTTTTAAAGAATATTTTTTTCCCATAAGACTATCTGTCTGCTGACGATAAAAGTACAGTTCATTTGAAATTTTTACAATTTTTGCGGCATTACCAAAAACTTGGTATGTCCAGAACTCATCTTCATTCAGTCTTCCGACAGGAAACAAAATTGTGTAGATAACCTCTCTTTTGTAGATTTTGTTCCAAACGACCTGCTTTAAAAACCCGTTCATTAATTGCTCCAGCGCTTGCTGGGTGTTAAATATCTCCACCGTACAAGGTGTTGCCGTCAACTGTCTAAGTTCGCAATCATTTTTAAATTGGCGGATCCCACATTCGATAATATCTGCTCCAGTTGCGGATAAGTTATTATATAACATTTCATAAAAATGAAGGTTCAACACATCATCGCTGTCAACAAAAGAGATATAATCACCGGTAGCTATACTACAGCCCATGTTTCGAGCATCGGATAATCCGCCGTTAGATTTATCAATAAGTACAACCCGCGTGTCTGCTGACCGGTATTTAAAACATATCTCACGAGATGAATCTATAGAACCATCGTTGACCAAAATTATTTCAAGATTTCCATACGTTTGATGTATAATACTATCTAAACATTGTGGCAGATATTTTTCTACGTTGTAAATAGGTACGATTACGCTGATCTTCTCCATTTGCTATCTTTAACAGTAATTAAAATCTTTCCTTTTTTAAAGCTTTATTTAGGCTGTAAAATAACGGTTTTTCAGTGTTTGTTGCATTTTTTTATTCTATTCAAGTAGGTAACTTTAAACTACATAGCCGAATTGCTCTTTCAAATCGTTCCTCATCTGTTCTTTTTGCTTTTTTGTGATACCACCGTGAATCGTCCACGTTTCGTCATATTTAATTACATCTTGCAATGCTATATGGTTTCTTTTTATAAGGTCTTCAGTTGTGGTAATAAATCTAGCAGGATTACCTCCTACTACAGTACCGGCATCAACGGACTTTGTCACAACACTCCCAGCAGCTACAATAGAATTTTTACCAACTGTCACGTTCGGCATTATAATCGATCGAGCCCCAATGAAAGCAAAATCATCAATGGTTATGTGACCAATCTTTGTATAATTCAATGTTTTTTTTGTAGAAGCATCGTGCGCCAGCAGGTACACATGAGGTGCAATGGTTACATTATCTTTTATTTCTATAAGCCAACAATGTGAATAGTCGACAATTAAACCGGGGTTAATATCACAATCTTTTCCAACTTTCATTCCCATTTTCTGATAATCTTCAATCCAAGTATTCTTCGTTGAGCCATTTTCTGAATCTGGCTCTTAAAAAATTAATCACTCTCATCATTCTATAAGTTTATAAAATTTCATCACCTCATCTTCGGTTCCCCAATTCTGTGAACGTAACGAGGAGGTAATCTTTTCCGTATATTCCGTATCGTTTAAATACTTCATAATTCCCTCTGCCACTCCTTGCGGTGTCATATCCACGATCATTCCGTTTACGCCGTTTTCTATTTGGTCTTTAGCGGTGGTGAAGTTTGTTAGCAGGATGGGTTTACCTAAAATTTTCGCTTCATCGACTGCAATTGATTTACCTTCAAAGCGGGACGGCTGAATAAAAATTTCTGCCTGTTTAATATAGGGATAAGGATTTTCAATCAAACCCAAAAGTGAAAAATAGGATGTTAGCTCATATTTATCAATGAGGACTTCCAGCTTTTTCCTTTCGCTCCCTTCTCCCAGAATATACCAATGAAAATTAACTCCCTTACTTTTTAATAATTTAGCCGCTTCTACCGCTATATCAAATCCTTTTTGAGTTTCCAAGCGACCTACCGAAACAAGAGCATTTTTTAAAGTCGCAATTTTTTCCTTACTCATGCTGTTTACCAATGAAGCAGAAACAATATTGGGCACATATTGGAAGATATCGGCATATTCTGGAAATTCATTTTTCAAAACGTTCACACAATGTTCTGAAACTGTGGCCACCGCATTCATTTTGCCGAAATAGGGTTTATCTAAAGCTTTATCAAGTTTTAAGGCATTATAGTCGTTGTGTATAAACCCGATCTTCATATTGGCATTTACTTTATCAACCACAAAATAATTTGGGTTCTTTTCCAGGAATCCAACGGCGCAATGATATTTTTTTTTCAGTGGCCTAATCGTTTTAGCCATTTCTTTCCACCCATGCTGCTCTGCTTCTGAAACATTCTTTGCTTTACCAGTGACAAATCTATATCGTAATCGCTGAACTATTATCCGCCATTTAAAATATAAAAAATTCTCATTTAAAACCTGGGTAAACGGCATGTCGAAATATTTCCAGTTTTCTGGCTCCTGCAGGATGGTAACCTGCTCAGGAACCTGTTTCAAAAACAATCCTTCTTTCTTAAAAAGCAGCAGATCTACATTGTATTTATTATAATCAAAAACCTGTAATAGGGAAACCAAAGCCTTTTCAGCTCCACCCACATTCAGATTGTTCATTACGAACAGAATATCTTTCTTCTTATTCATTGATCAGCTGATAAAACTTAGAGATTTCGTGCTCCGTGCCAAAATTCTGCATGCGCAAACTAGCAATTATTTTTTCGGTAAAATTTGCGTCGCTTAAGTACTTCTCAATTCCTGCCGCAATTGCTTCCGGTGTCATATCGACAATTACGCCGTTTTCATTATGGTTAATCTGATCTTTTGCGGTACTGAAGTTAGTAAGAACGATTGGTTTTTCCAAAATTTTCGCCTCGTCAACCACAAGAGATTTCCCCTCATATCTTGATGTCTGTGCAAATATTTCACTTTGCTTTATATAAGGATATGGGTTTGCTTTTAGCCCCATCAGCGTAAAATATCCACTAAGATTATATTTATCTATTAGCTCTTCTAAATTTTTTCTTTCCGGACCTTCGCCAATAATATACCAGTGAAAGTTTACAAGACCATTCTTTAAAATAGCAGCTGCTTTAATTGCTAAATCAAATCCCTTTTGTGATTGAAGTCTACCTATTGATAAAATTGAATTAGAATACATTGTTTGATTATGATCATCTGCTAAAGAGCGTATTAAGTTTGAAGAAACTATATTTGGGACAAACTGGATTTTATTCGCGAATTGTGGAAAAACGTTTTGAAGAACGGACACGCACTTTTCGGAAACAGTAGCAATAGACGAAAACTTATTAAAGTAGGGAATGTCAAATTCCTCATCTAAATCAAGTTCTTTGTAATCATTGTGAATAAATCCTATCTTTTTTTCAGCTTTAACACAATCTATTACAAAATAATTTGAAGCTTTTTCAAGAAATCCTATCGCTGAATCATAGTGATCAGGTAAATGGGAACATGCACTGCGCAAATGTTGCCAGGAATATTGTTCTGCTTTACCTTTGTTTTTAATGCATCTGTTTTTTAAATAAAAAAGAAAGCGGTGAGCAGCCATCTTAATTTGACCATTCTTTATAAAAGTAATAATTGAGTTTGGCAGCGGTTGCTTAAATTTTTGCAGATCCACGTCTATAGGAAGAATATTAATCCAATGGGGCAGTTGTGATATGAAGAGTCCCTCATGACTGAACATAAATAAATCTACAGAAAAGCGTGTTGCGTCGATGGTATTCAAGAGGTTAACTAAACTCTTTTCAGCACCACCAGCTCCTAAACTGGGAATTACAAATAACAGTTTCTTTTTCATTTTAGTCATACAGCGAGAAACGGTTATTTAGTAAGATCTTTTTTGAGAAATTATCACGGAAATAGGCATGCCCTAATTCCGCTTTGGTTCTTAAAGTATTTTTCAACTGAGGAGATGTTAAAATATTTGTGAGTTCTTCTTCATTATCAAAAAAAAGTAAATGTTTATTATTCTGTTCATCGAAAAGACCTTCTGCAGAAAACCTAGTTGTGAGCACGGGTAAACGGTTAGCAAGAGCTATCAATATTTTAGTACGTAAACCACTGCCGGATGTTATTGGTGACAACATTATAGAGTCTTCATAGAATGGGGCTAAATTTTCAACTACACCTAAAAATCTTATTTTCGAATATTTTTTGTATCTGTCTTTATAACTATGTGACCATCTGCCAATAATAATTAAGGTGTAATTATACAAATCATAATTAGGGATAAAGAAAGTTTCAATAAACCAGCTCAATCCCTGTTCATTGGGTAGATGTATTTCGCTCCCTATAAATAATAAGGTTTTAAATTGATCTGAGGAGTTTTTTTTAACAATCTCTGAGTCAGGTATGCCATATGGTGATAAGACTATCTGGCAATCCGGTAATTGCTTCTGTAACTCCTGTTGGTCATCTTTATTGAATACAGCGACCTTATCAAAATTACGAAGGAGTTTCAATTCCTGTGATTTCATTTTCTCCATTTCTTTTCCACTGAATAACCCTGACTTTTCGTTCCTCAACTGAACTGCTTTATACCAGATTTCGTGATGGATTAAAACCTTTGTCACCTGGGGAACAATAAACTCTGCCAACTGAGCGTCATGTAGAAATTCAAATTGGATTACATCAATGTTATGCTCTGTGATCGCCGTGTTTATAAAATTGACATAATCTCGATCAACATAATCATTGTAAGGTTTATAAGTTTTTTCCCTAGAAGCTACAGGTTCATCACGTAATTTGTTAAAAATTTTCGCTGCGAATATTTTTAAAGATAATAAACTAAATTTCGCAGGTCTTTTGTCAAATAATATTATATGAATATCCTTGTTTTGTTTTTTGTACTCTATTACTTTATAATAATGATGGTCGTCATAGACCTTTGTACAAAACGTATACTCCACACCTTCTACACGTTTTTCCAAAAAATAGTGCTGTGCAAGGTCGGCACCACTTCGGAGCGGAAAGGGCGCGGCTGGGGAAATAATTAATATCTTTTTTTTGTTTTGGTTCATATCTTAAAAAGGCCTAATTTTCTCAATACTTTAAAGGGAATAGATTTATTATAAAAATCGATCTCATTTTGCAACGCATGCTCTCTCCTGGTTGACAATGCCTTTTCAAGAAATAAATTTTCAATATTAATATTTCGCCTTTTAGCGGCATCAATGATGGCAACCCAATGCCAAAAATATGCTTTATCTTTATTATTATTTGTAGAAATACCGTTCGCATGTATTCTATATTTATACAATGTTTTGTCCAGGAAATGGAAAGATCCTACCTCATAAAGTTTGAAAACCAAATCCTGATCAACCGCTCTCTGTAAATAACTATCTATACCCACTGTTTTTTTATAAAATGCGTTTTTAAAGGAGATAAAATGGAATACATCACCCTCTAAATTAAAAAAATAGGGATCACCGTTGACTATTTGCTTAGATTTCCTTTCATCTACAATCTGTAATAAACTGTCACAAGTGTATGGCTTGGAATAGATTAAAGAATAGTCTGGATACTGTTCATGTGCGCTTACCATTAACTGCAGGGCTTCGGGAATGATCGCATCATCAGGATCTAAAAATGCACAAATTTCACCTGTAGCAAGTTCCGCACATCTTCTTTTGGCAGCACCGCATCCCTGATTTTCCGAAAACAGTTCTATTTTAAACCGCGCATCGTTTCCAATAACTTTTCGAATTTTCGCTACCGAGTCATCCGTGGAACAGTCGTCAACAATAATAACTTCCCAATTGGAGTAAGTTTGCGCCAGTATACTATCGTAGCAATCTTGGAAAAACAGGCCGTTATTGTATTGGGCTATTAATATTGAAAAAAGGGGTTTGGTCATTGTATCTTATTTTTGGCAATCTTGGTCGAAGTACGATAAAGAGATCATTAATCTATAATAAATCCCTTTGACACCGGGTAATTGTATGGCAGATCTGTTACAGATCTGTAAATATCCTAAAACAACCCAATAGAACGTTGACGAAACTTTACCAACACTTTTCAAATTTTTAAGAACTTGTACATTTTCTTTATAATCACCGTAGGTAATATAATAGATATAGCTGTTCTTATAAAATTTTGCTAACGTTTCTAAGTTAGTAGTGCTAAATCGCAGTTTGTCAAAAAAAAAGTTTATTATTTTTAGTCGATCTCTATGGATATTGCCATTTGCTATGTTTTGCTTTGTTGTATTATTATCATGTGATCTCATGTAGTTCAGGATGTTCGGTAGAAATAGTATTTTCGACTTCAAAGCAATCGAAATATAGACAAATCGATCTCCTGTATTATAAAACTTTGACAGTTCAGTAAAATCAACTTGAACGATTTCATTTTTTCGGAAGAGTACGCTGCTTGCATTAGTAATGATCATTTCTGTAATGAGAAACTCTGCAACATTATATTTATCAATCTTATTGCTGAAATTCGCTAAATGTTGATAACACTGGGGTTTGTCTTGCGCGGAAGTAAGTAAATATTCTCCCTCCTCGGTCACGGTCTGTGTTCCTGTAAAGACCATACCCACAGTCGCATCCACTTCTAGTTGCCTAACAGTCTGTTCTAGAAAATTGGGTGCCGCATAATCATCACTTTCCGCGATCCATATATATTTGCCGGCAGATTTCTTAATACCATTGATCCACTGTTTAAAAACTCTGCCAGAATTGCGGTCATTATAAATAATCCTAGTAATTTTGGGATGATTACGATAACACTCGATTATTTCTCTGCTATGATCGGTAGAACAATCGTCAATGATAATCACTTCAAAGTCCTGAAAAGTTTGGTTGAGAATACTGTCAATTCTCTGCTTTAAAAATAAAGCGTGATTATAGCTGGGGATAATGATTGATACGGTTGCTATATTTTGCATTTTATATATTTGTTCGGAAAAGCTTGCGCTCTAAAATAGCTATATTACTTAATACTGTGATGCTACTGATTGCTCTAGCTGTTGACTACTTTTTCAATGATCTTTCCGACAACTGGTGGAACAAAAAGATGAATATATCTCTTTATCTTTTCGATTTTAGTTTCACCTTTTAACTCGATAGGTTGAAGACACTCAAGATTCATTTCGGTAAACAATTTCTTTGTTAAATATGCCTTGAGGCTCCTAAAATCATAGATTTTTGCCCTGCCTATATTAATATCATTTATTGCATTTTCACCATTTATGGTTTGTAAACCACCAGTGAGATTTCCTGGTAACAGGATTAAACAGTTTTCATCATTCATCAGATGATGCTGCGGAAACTCCAGGACTGATTTAAAATTTTCATCTGAAGTCACATGCGCAAGCCCGATGGAATTCGAAGGATAATACCGCTCCTCCAGTATATAACTGGCAGCAGAAATTCTTCTCAAAATAAAAAGAGTGGGCGCATTTATGGAAAATCCAACAAACTCGGGTCTTGTGTAGGAGCTCAGGCGGTGTATAAAATCATTTTGAACCGCATCATCGTTATCAATGCGGAATGTCACCGCCACTCCATTGTTAAACAAGGCATATTTCTGACTGTCTTTCAGTGCAGCAGTAAAGGATTCCGCAGTATCTGACACAAAGACATTATGTAAAAAAGGATTCGCTGCTTCCAGTTCCTCAAATTGTTTTTTGTAGTGATCAGGCATGCTTTCAGAGTGGAATACCAGTAATATAAAATTCTGGTCAGTCTGCGTCTGAAAACTTTTGAGCGTAACTTCGCAGAAGATTTTAAACCTATATTCAAAATATTCTTTTTCAAAAATATCTCTATTTCGATTTGCAAAAACAATTCTTTGAGAATACCGAACGAATCCGATTACCGAAGCTTTTTTTATCTTAGTTTTCACTATTTCTAAAATTAATTATAATACACCTAACAACATTGTGCTTAATAAATTAAAAGTTTTTAACTATATAATACAGATAACTCCGAAGAACTATCAGTTTCATTTTGAAAGAAACTTTAGTAGGAATAAAAGGTAATGTTGATCGAATTCCTTTAAGGCTTACTTTATTATACCGAAAATAGTCTCGTAGGAAGTTATGAAAAGTTATGTCTTCTAAAACAGCATCGTAATTGGGGTGAAACCGATAATCGGTTTTTTTCCTGATCTGCATGTTATTAATCAAATACTGCTCATCAGGTTTTCCTTTTGAGAAGTGCTTAATAAAGATATCCCATATTACAAAATTTTTATATTTAGTTGCTACCCGCAGACTAAAATCAGTATCATAGCCATGGAAGCCTTCAAGTTTTTCGTCAAAGCGGAATTCGTCATAAACCATTTTTTTGACAGCAAGGAAAACACCATCCAGTGCATACACAAGTGTAGGAGAGGTATTTTTTTCTAAGGCTGGTATTTTACTGTTTACATTCGCGAATTTATATTTTTCACTTGGGACACTCCAAGCGGATGGTGCGGTTGGTACATAATTGCTACCGGCTAACCCAAAGACTCCTGTCCCTTCGCACTGTAAATGTGAAATTAATTTAGCACCCCAATCCTGAGTCCTGAATATAATGTCCTCGTGAATAAAGAGAAGATTATCATATTGCGCTTTTGATGCTCCTCTATTATATGCTTCGCATATCCCCATGGTACCCGGATTATGGATTCTGATCATTTCGTAAACAATACCAATCGTATCCGCAATATTTTTCTGTAAAGCGGAGTAGTAGTTATCCTGATAAGAGGAAATAATTATAGAGACCATTTACTAATTTAGTTGTTTTATTATCTTAGCGGGTGCTCCGGCTATTACACACGAATCTGGAAATGATTTTGTAACTACTGAATTAGAACCAATAATGCAGTTGTTGCCAATCGTTACATTAGGCAGTATAGCAACACCATGACCAATCCAAACATTTTTTCCTATTTTTACGGGTCCCTTCGAAACTAATGGTCGATGGATAGGTGGAACTAAAAGGGCTTGGGCTGTTATATCACCATGGCTATGGTCGGAAATATACACATGGCTTGCAATTAAACAACCATCATCAATTTCTATATGATCAATACACCCAATATGAATATCATCCATTAAAGAAACATTATTTCCAATAATTATTTTAGGTTCGTAAGTGAAGTTTGCAAACCTTTCTATAGCATTAATTTTTACCCGGTTCTGCGCGTAAAAGTTTTCACCGATTGAAATATATTTTGGATTAAGAATTTTATAGTCTTTTCCCATCCAAAAAGATTTACCCCGTTTCTTAAATTTAATATTATTACGCTCATGATCTTCCAACATTATGTTATAATGCTGAATAGACTTTGAGGCACAGGATAGTAACCAGTTTTTTATCGTTCGTAACATCTACTCATAACCATTTAGTTGGTATATACACTTTTCCAATGTTAAAACTTTCCAGATGCCCAAATTCATTGTTATTATTTAAAATTGAAAATGAGCAGCAGTTACTTACTACATCATATGGTGCACTACCTGGTTTATACAGATATACACTAAAATAATAGTGACCTTTTGTAAGGATGTTCGCTGGAATGTTAAGAGTGTAGAGACTTGCTTTATCATTTAGATTCGTCTGCGATGAAAAAATAACTTGATCATCAGAATCCATAATTCTTACCAATATAAAAGTATTACCATCAATAGACTGATCGCTTTTAATCGTGATTCCAAGATTAAAATTTTCAGTGCAATAAAATTCTGTATAATCTTTCAAAATCTCTATACGTTGTATGTAAAAAGACTTATCTTTTTCTGCAACATAATTCTTAGAATCAGATGTCCCCAGCAATTGGTACGTTTTAGTAACATTTTCAATTTTGTCAGAAGATAAGAGTAAGCCCTTGTCCAAAAGTATTCCATTATTGCACAGTCCTTTAACTGCTGCCAAATTATGACTCACAAAAAGCACCGTTCTTCCCTCTCCTTTGCTTACATCACCCATCTTACCGAGGCATTTTTTCTGGAACTCGGCATCGCCAACGGCTAATACCTCATCCACAATAAGAATCTCGGATTCCAAATGCGCGGCCACGGCGAAAGCCAGCCTTACATACATACCGGAAGAATATCTTTTAACCGGTGTGTCAATATATCTTTCCACCCCTGCAAAATCTACAATCTCATCAAATTTTCTTTTGATCTCATGACGCCGCATCCCAAGAATGGCGCCGTTCAGGAAGATGTTTTCACGGCCTGTCATTTCAGGATTAAAGCCTGTTCCCACTTCGAGCAGTGAAGCGATTCTGCCGTTGACCTCAAAATGTCCGGTCGTAGGTTTGGTAACGCGGGAAAGGAGTTTCAGAAGCGTAGATTTTCCGGCACCGTTGCGCCCGATGATGCCCACGGCATCTCCTTTTTCAATTTCAAAGTTAATGTCGCGCAGGGACCAGACATAATCACTGTCGCCTTTTGCGGTTCTATCATTGCTTTCCCCAATTTTAAGGAATGGGTCTTCTTTGCCGCGGAGGCGAGCCCAGGCCCGGTTCAGGTCGTGGGAGATGGTGCCAGTACCAACTTCGCCAAGGCGGTATTGCTTGGAGATGTTTTCGGCTTTTATTGCAAGGTTGGTGTCCATATTTTTGTATTCACAGTTCTTTTGTCTCAATTTGTCTATCCCTCTTTGGAATCGACGATCCGCCTATGGTGGATTTGCTTGAACCAAAAGAACCAAAAGTTCAAGACCTGGATCAGTTTGCCTCATCCTTATTATTATTTTTTTGGAATCGGCGATCCGCCTACGGCGGATTCTTAACGCAAAAATCTCCTAAGTCATTTTAATTTTATTATTAAATGAAAAAATCAAATTTACTCCCTTTAGGGCTGGGGTAAAAAAAATTGATTTTTCAATTACTTGTAGCATTTCGAAGGGCAAAATTAGGGCTTTAATTTTAAAGGGAAAATTTTTAACTTTTTTTTAAGATGTTCCTTCCGCTTTCATTGCGGGCCGCCGCAGGCAGGGAAGCAATCTCTTTTGCGAAGCAAAAGCTACACTGTATCCATAAAGCTTTTCTCCACCTTGTTGAAGATCACCGTGCCGGCTACCAACAGACCTGCGATGAGGATGCCACTCCACACCAACGCCATCGGATCAAAACTGCCGGCGCCCAAAAAGGCATAGCGGAAACATTCAAAGATTGGAGACAGCGGATTGAAATAGACGAGGAATCTGAACTTTTCAGGCAATGCCGATATCGGATAGACTACCGGAGTAATATACATAAAAAGCTGGATCCCGAAGGTCAGCAGGAAGGTCAAATCTTTATATTTTGTCGTCATCGAAGAGAAGATCATTCCCAAACCCAGGGCAAACGCTGCCATCATCAGGATGAGTACCGGGGTGATCAGCATCCACACATTGGGCTGCACCGTATCGGTAAAGATGACATAATAGAGCAGCACGAGGAGGAAAATACCGAACTGCACCCCAAATTTCATGAGTGAAGAAGCCACAATGGAAAGCGGCATGATGAGCCGGGGAAAATACACCTTCCCGAACATTCCGGCGTTGGCTGTGAAGACCGTGGAGGTTTTGGTAAGACTCTCGGAGAAATAGTTCCACACCGTAATCCCGGAGAGGTAAAAGAGGATCTGCGGCATACCGTCGGTGGACAGCTTCGCGATATTCCCGAAGAGGATTACATAAATTGCCGTAGTGAGCAGGGGCTGCACGATAAACCAGAGGGGTCCCAGAATCGTCTGCTTATAAAAGGTGATGAAATCGCGCTTCACAAGCATCAATAAGAGATCGCGGTAATTCCAGACCTCGCGGAGGTTAAGGTCAAATACCGACTGTTTGGAATTGATATAATAGGTGGGTTGCTGTTCTTTTGACATGAGTAATTATAGCTGATTCGAGCCCGCAAAGGTACATTTTATTTTTAAGTCTTTAACGTCAATTGCCCAAATATAAATTTCAAAGTCTCTATATGCCCCTGAAGTTGCCATCAACAGGAGCATAAAGGATATGTTAAATTTCTCCAACAATTGATCTAGATGTTTTAATTTTTTTTTGCGGGGATCTTTCCCGCTACTTTATTATTTTGAGTTATATCATCTAAACGATTAGGGACAACACTCTCAACATTTATTTTTAAACTATATAGGCCTATCACAATCAGTTAGTACGCTGAAGCTGACGATGCAACGCACAGAGTATTGAGTTTAGCCACTACATTTACTCAACTACAAGATTACCACTTTGTGAGATCTCCCTTATCCTAATATGAACCTCGCTTTACTTTAAAGTCCAGATGAAGTTTTGAAGGACAATAAAAAAGTTATAACTTTTGTACTTATGCCCCTTTCCTTAATATTATATCTAACGGTAAATTTTTGGCAACCCAATGTGAAAAGAAATTGTAGTATTTTGGTAATGATCGCAAGATTAACACTACCATACTATTTTATCCGAATTGTGCTTGGTCGTGATAACACCATTCACTTTTGGATGCGCTGCTAGACCCTCAAAGACGACAACCTCGTTCCACAGGCTTAAAAAAAATGCGACAACGTGGTGCAGGTTTGGACTTAGAGCCTACTAATGGAAAAGGAAGTAGAAATCTTCACATTCATAGGTCATTGCGCGGCGTGAGCAACTCACTCATTGCCGAACAAATCTCTTGTATATATTTTATTATTAACATCTGCAAGTTCGGGAGCAAGCCGGTTTGAAATTATTAGGTCACACTCCGCCTTAAAAGTCTCTAAATCAGTTGTTACTACAGAACCAAAAAAAGTTTCAGCATTAAGTGCCGGCTCATACACGACGACCTTAATCCCTTTCGCTTTAATCCTTTTCATAATTCCTTGAATAGCAGAGGCGCGAAAATTATCCGACCCTGATTTCATGATCAACCGGTAAACGCCCACTTTCTTAGGGTTTTTAGCTAGGATAGAATCAGCTATAAAATCTTTACGCGTTCGGTTAGCATCTACGATTGCACGAATAATATTATTAGGAACAGCGTCATAATTTGCTAACAACTGCTTAGTGTCTTTTGGCAGGCAATATCCCCCATAACCGAAAGAAGGATTATTATAGTATGAACCAATCCGCGGATCAAGACTGACTCCTTCAATAATCTGTCTGCTATTTAAGTGGTGGGTTTGAGCGTAACTGTCCAGCTCATTAAAATAGGCTACTCTTAAAGCCAAATATGTATTGGAAAACAGCTTAATTGCCTCTGCCTCAGTAGGATTGGTAAATAAAATTTTGATGTTTTTCTTCAACGCTCCCTGTTTGAGCAAATTTGCAAATTTATTCGCGCGCTCACTTTGTTCTCCAATAATAATTCTTGAAGGGTATAAATTGTCGTATAGTGCCTTTCCTTCCCTTAAAAATTCTGGAGAAAAAATAATACTTGAAAAATCAAGTTTAGTTTTTAATGTTTCGGTAAAACCAACGGGGACTGTCGACTTAATAACCACAATAGCGTTTGGTTGATATTGCTTTACCTCTGATATTACAGCTTCGACGCTGCTTGTGTCAAAATAATTGGTTTTTGGATCGTAATCGGTTGGCGTTGCAACTATAATATAATTAGCATTTCGATAGGCGTCTTCCTTGTCCAACGTCGCTCTGAAATTTAAATGTTTATTCTCTAAAAAATCCGTGATTTCCACATCGTCAATCGGGGATTTTTTATTATTAAGCATAAAGACCTTTTCAGGGATAATATCCAGTGCAACAACCTCATTATGCTGCGCCAGTAATATTGCGTTTGAGAGACCAACATAACCTGTTCCAACAATTGTAATTTTCATAAGCAGTTATAATTTACCTTCAACATTTGTAAGAAGTACACCTTTCACGTCAAATACAATCGCATTTTCTTTCTTAAGCGCTTCCAAATCTAAAGTTAGAAATTCATCATGGGGAACAGCTAATATTATTGCATCATACCGAGGGGCAGACTGATACAGTTCGGCAAGCTCAGTCTTGCATAGTAATGTGCTGACGCAGTCCAAATCGTATTCCTTTCTAACTATTTCGCCATCAACCCATGGATCATATGTCGTAACCTTAATATTATAATCTTCTAAACTTCGAACCACATCAACTACTTTGGTATTCCGGATATCCGGACAGTTTTCTTTGAAGGTAATGCCAAGCATAAGAACCTCTGCACCATTGATCTGTATCCCCTTTTTGATCATAAGTTTCACTACTCTAGCGGCAATAAAAGCTCCCATAGAATCATTCACTCTCCTTGCGGTTAAGATCAACTCCGAATAATAGCCAATTTCCTGTGCTTTCTGCGCCAGATAAAAGGGATCAACACCGATACAGTGTCCGCCCACCAGGCCAGGTTTGAAGGAAAGGAAATTCCATTTTGTTTTTGCAGCAGCAAGGACATCATGTGTGCTGACATCCATAAGGCTGAAAATTTTGGCCAGTTCATTAACAAAGGCGATATTAATATCACGCTGCGCATTTTCAATAACTTTAGAGGCTTCAGCTACTTTGATATTGGGTGCTAAGTGGGTCCCAGCAAGAATCACGGAGTTATATAGCTCATCTATAGTTTTTGCAATATCTGGTGTAGATCCCGAAGTAACTTTAATAATATTTTCAATCGTCCTTTGGCGGTCTCCCGGATTGATCCGTTCTGGTGAGTAGCCCACAAAAAAGTCCGTATTAAATTTTAAACCTGACGCTTTTTCTAACACAGGCACACATTCATCTTCTGTCACACCAGGGTATACGGTGGATTCGTAGATAACTATATCGCCAATTTTTAGAAGTTTTCCTATTGTTTTAGAGGCTTCTTTTAGCGGTGATAAATCTGGTCTGTTATTTTTATCTATAGGCGTGGGCACGGTGATGATATAATAGTTACATTCCTTTATATCCCGTGCATCAGAAGTACAGACTAAGCCTTTATCTTTTAAATGGAAATTTTTGACCAATACAGTCTGTAACATTTCATAAGCAACTTCCCGTGTACGATCTACACCTGTTTGTAATTCCGCTACACGCTGCTTATTATTATCATAGCCCCTTACCTGATACTTTGTAGCAAATAATCGTGCTAAGGGCAAGCCCACATATCCCAAGCCAATAATTGCAATGTTTCGCTCCATTAATATATTTATCTACTCCGTAATTAAAAACGATGCTGTATTAAGAAATTTAATTTTGCGCAAAAGTACACATAATAAAATAAAAACTTTACGGATTCATGTTGATACGTAGTAATCTGGTCAAGAACAATTATTTTATATAGCGTTGACACATAGTAAATATTCCCAAGGATCCATAGATAAATTTAGCGGCAGTACGGAGTACTATTTAAATCCATTTTTTCCACCATTTCTCTTCTTCTTCGTGGGTATATGAATAGTACCCATAACCGTATTTTTTTCCATACCGCGTGTTTTCCGGCTTCACGCCGTTCACCACGAAAGTCATATTTTTTATGCCATTCTCCTTCTGGAACCCATCTGCAAAAGTCACCATTTCTCTTTCCGTAAAATCCGCTTTCACTACATACAGTACCACGTCGGAGTTCTCCACCAGATGCAGGGTATCACTCACTAACATAACTGGTGCTGAATCCAAAACGATATAATCATACTGTCTTTTCAACTGTTCCATTAAATCATCGAACTTATTCATATCCAGGAGATCATTGGGATTCGGCGCGATCGGCCCGCTGAAGAGCACCTCCAGATTTTTACTGAAGCCGGACGGCTTAATATATTCCAAAATATTCTGCGATTCCGACACCAAATAATCTGTAATCCCTACATTTTCACCTTCAATAAAGCGGTGCAGCTGAGGGTTTCTGATATCTGCGCCCACGATGATCACCTTATTTTTACCGGCTAAAGTCTGCGCCAGGTTCATTGAAATCGTCGTCTTTCCTTCTCCTTTCACCGAGGAGGTGATGAGAACCACAGCTCCGTCTTTCTGTTCCTTCGCCTTTAACAAATATTTCAGGTTCGACGCCAATATCCGGAAGGACTCTGCAAAGACTGAAAAATCGTTCGCCTGCACTACACTAACCGGGTGCTCATAAAACGGAATTTCTGCTAAAACCGACGCCTCCGGCAGCTGAGATACGATCTGCTGCTTAGAGTGTACTTTGGTATCCAAAACATTTGCTCCCACAAAAATAAGCAATGGCAGTAGAATCCCGGCTGCCAAAGCGCCATATACAATTTGCTTACCATTTGGCTTCACGACCCTTGTCGTGTATGCGGGGTTAACGATTTTTGCTTTTGGCGCCGTCACCGCCAGCGTGATCGCATTTTCTTCTCTTTTCTGCAAAAGATAAAGGTAAAGCTGTTCTTTCAGGTTCTGCTGCCTGTCGATACTGCGAAATATTTTTTCTTGGGTCGGGAACTTGCTGATATTGCCTTTCGCAATATTCAACTGCCCTTTTGCCTGGGCAATTTGCAGCTGCAAGGTTTCCCGCGATTCCAATAAATTCTGACGGATGAGGTTTTTAAGCGTTGCGATTTGCTTGTTCATCTCAATGATGGCAGGATTTTCTGGCGTGGCTTGTTTTAGGACCCGATTCCGGTTGATGACTAAGGTATTGTACTCCGAGATGGCAGATTCAGAACCGCCGGGGAGCCCCATTCCGGAGGGAATCAATTGACCTCCCGCACTGGCGGCTAAAACCGAATTGATAAGATCCAGCTGCATAGTATTAGTGAGAATGGCTTTGGTATTTTCTTCCGCGTTGGATAACGAAATCCCGGCCTGTGCCTCAAGATCCGTAATCTGGTTACTTCGTTTGAATTTTTCTTTCTCCCCTTCGATTCCCGACAGATCATCAGTAATGATGGCGAGTCGGTCATTGATAAAATTCTGGGTACTCTGCGCTTCCTGATTTTTATCATTAATGCCATCCAGAATATACTGTTTAGAGAGTTCATTTAAAATATCTTCCGATTTGCGCGGTGTGGGTCCAATATAGGAAAGGTTCATCAGCAGGCCCTTGTCGGGAGGCAATGTCACCGTTATCCGACTTTCCAAATTACCAATTGCCGCACCAAGTGAGCGAAAAACTACTTTCAGGGGGGACTTCATCGTATTACCCGGCTTGGCGTCAATCTGGATAGTACCAAAACTCAGCTTGGCAGGCGAACCGAAGCGATAAACTGTGTTCGAATTGTCGAATTTATACGAATTCTTTCCAACTGGGTTGATAATATACGTTGCACTTCCAAAATTGTCTGGACTGTTCAGTGAGATAATTTTGCCGTTTATAGGTGCATCTTCATAAAGTTCAATTTCTTTGATAGTTCCCACACTGTAAAAAGCAACATTAAGATTCAGATTTTTAACTACCTGAGTCAAAATGGGTTTGGAAACAATAATGGTGGTCTCTCCCTGCAGTTCGGTATCTCCGCTGATGCCGACCCCCAGAGTTTTCAGATCGCTCAAAGCTGCCGTGCTGTTGCCTTTCGTTTCCTGCAGTTTCAGTGACGTGGTGCTATAAAACTGCGGCTCCGTATAGCGCAGATAGATCTTTGCAGCTGCGTAAAAAAGCGCCATGCTTAAAAGAAACCACGGCCATTTGCGTAGATATTTGTTTATTTCTTTTTTTAGGTTGAGGGGTTGCACCGGCTTCGAAGGCGAAGAATTTTCAAGGAGTTCCATAGCCAATATTAGCGGGTTAAAGAAATGAATAAAGTAATAAGACCTAAGGCGACGCCACCGTATCTGATCCACTGATCCACAGCGGAATTGGTTTTCACCGCCACCTGTTTGTTCTTGTCCGGTTCTACGTACAGAATATCGTTTTGCTGTAAATAATAATAGGGGGAATTGATAATCGATGCTTCCGAGAGATCAAGGGAAATAATCTTATCCTGTTCCTCTGTTTCGGAATATCGGATCAATTTAATGTTGGTTCTGTTCGCGTCATAGGTCGCATCGCCCGCCAGTGCTAATGCCTGGAAAACATTGAGCTTTTCAGTAGTGCTCGTTTTCTGCCCGGGGCTTTTCACCTCACCGAGCACGCTGAAATTAAAATTTGCTAAAGTCACCGTCACCATAGGATCGGTAAGGTAACGAAGTAATCGATTTTCTAAATCCTGCTTCAATTGTTTTTTGGTCATCCCCTCACAATAAATGCTGCCTAAAACAGGAAAATTGATAGTTCCTTCTGCGGTAACCATATATTCTGAAGGAGCTGTACCTGCATTCTGGTTTGCACCGCCCTCAGTTCCCGCAGCTCCCGTTCTTGCCATGGTAGACTGGTTAAAAGGTCTAACCGCAATTTCATCAAAAGCAGAGACCAGAATTTCCAGTTTGTCCCCCTGCTGAATATGAAGACCTTCATATTTGGCTTTTGAAACCTCCTGTTCAAAGTTATCATTGGAAAGATAGACGATATTCTCCTTCGGCTTACAGGAGCTTAAAAAAGTTGCGATCACAACAAACGTATAGAAAAATTTCTTCATTTTAATCTTTTGAAGGGCAGGATATTGCCTCCGTTGTATAGCTTAATAATATCTGCCTCCGCCCAGATAATAGTTCACCCCTACACTCAACTGTCGGTTATAAGTAACCCCGTTAACGGCGTTTGGATAGACTTTTGAAAAGCCGCGGTCGAACCGTAAAAATGCTTCCAGGTTATCCATTATTCGCGTTCCTACACCTACAGAAACCGCGATACCAATTTTATTCATTTCATCATCGTGATTATATTGAAAGTACAATGCCTCATACTGCGCACTCGTCTCGCGTTTATCCCTTACCAAAAATTCCACCCGTGGTCCCGCAAAAACAAAGTACTCACTTAAGTTCCGGCCCGGAGCAAAAAAATATTTCAAGTACAGTTGCGCCGCAACATAATCATTATGAAATTTCTGTCGCCCATACTTTCCTGATTCCACCGCAGAGTTTTCTCCCTGCATGCTGTACTCCACCATCGGCATTAGAAATATATTTTCCCCGCCGGTGATATCAGCACTTACAATAGGGATTTCTGCGACCACCCCCAAGGTGCCGCCATATCTTCCTTTAGAAGCATCATGGACATTTACAATGGATCCCTGGTGAAAATTACCCGTAAATCCGATTCGTGACTCGCCACTATATTGGGCACTTACAGCCGTAAAAAGGAAGAGCGCAATAAGAAGATTAATTTTTTTCATAGTAGATTTTTTCAAAAAGTTGTGTTTTTTATATAACGAAATATCCTGCAAATTAATTAAAAAAAAATGAAATACTGACCATTTACTTTAAAGCTCCTCCTTAAACACGGCTGCATTTCTTTCAGCATGCTACTGTTTACAGGCTAAACAGGGATGAAAAAATACTATGCATTACTTAGAAAATCATCTCCGTAGTTCTCATGAACCACCTTCTTTCATCACCTCCTGAATATTTTCATACTCAAATCCCTTCCCTAAAAGATACTTGAACGTCTTCGATTTTTTTTGGTAATCCTGTGTGCCGTCCTGCCTGCTATAATAATCGTGCCAAAGTTTCTGCAATGTCTTTGCGTAATCATCTGCATCAATTTCGTCAAAACTTTTATTGATCAGCTTTTCCGGCACGCCTTTAAATTTCAAATGATTCCGGATTTTAATCCTTCCCCACGATTTAATATAAAACTTGCCCCGTATGTAACTTCGCGTAAACCTTTCTTCATTCAAATAGTTTTCCCGCATCAAATAAAGCAGGATTTCATCTTTTGCTTCGGGTACAAGTAAAAACTCCCGCATTTTCTGCTCCACTTCCTGATGGCACCGGTCCTGATAAACACAGTAATTAACCATCTTCTGCTTAATTTCCAAAAACGTGTAAGACTTGTGATCCAAACAGTTATACTAAAATTAAATTAAAAAAAACGCTTACTACCTATCAAATGTAAAATAAAATTTCAAAAAAATCAGCAACTTTGTTTAAAAATTAAACAGGGCTTTTCCTTCCATCATCTGATTTACCTTTTTACGCACCCCTGCAATGGTATTTTCATCATTGATGTTCATCACCACGTCATTAATCAATCCTGCAAGTACCTCCATATCAGCTTCTTTTAAACCACGCGTGGTAATCGCAGCGGTACCCAAACGGATTCCCGAGGTGGTAAACGCCGACTTATCATCAAAAGGCACCATATTTTTGTTACACGTAATATCCGCTTTTACAAGCGCTTTTTCGGTTTCCTTTCCGTTGACGTTTTTATTTCGAAGGTCCACCAACATCAAATGATTGTCCGTTCCACCACTCACAATATCAAAACCATTGTCAATCATCGCTTTTGCCAAAGCTCGTGCATTCGCAACAACCTGTTTCATATAAACTAAGAATTGAGCATCAAGCGCTTCTGCAAATGCCACCGCTTTACCGGCAATCACGTGCTCCAGCGGACCGCCCTGAATTCCAGGGAAAACCGAACTATCCAAAACCTGGCTCATCATTTTCACATCACCTTTCGGCGTTTTATGTCCGTAGGTATTTTCAAAATCTTTACCCATCATAATCAGGCCGCCGCGCGGACCTCTTAAGGTTTTATGCGTCGTAGTCGTCACTACATGGCAATGCTCAAATGGTGAACTCAGCAGTCCTTTAGCAATAAGACCTGCTGGATGCGCGATATCCGCCCACAAAGTAGCGCCTACTTCATCTGCCACCTCCCGGAATTTTTTAAAATCCAAGTCTCGCGAATATGCCGAATAACCCGCAATAATCATTTTTGGCTTTACTTCTAAAGCTTTCTGGCGCATCGCTTCATAATCGATCAATCCGCTTTCTCTTTCCACGCCATAAAAGTGCGCGTCGTACTGGATTCCCGAAAAATTTACAAAAGAACCATGCGTTAAATGTCCGCCCATCGAAAGATCCAGACCCAACATTTTATCGCCCGGCTTCATAATTGAAAGGTAAATCGCAGCATTTGCCTGCGAGCCCGAATGCGGTTGAACATTCGCATAATCCACACCGAAAAGCTGCTTTGCACGTTCGATGGCTAAATTTTCCACCTCATCCACGACCTCACATCCGCCGTAATATCTTCTTCCAGGATAGCCTTCAGCATATTTATTCGTCAAAACGCTGCCTACGGCCTTCATCACGTTTTCTGAAACGAAGTTTTCTGAAGCAATCAGCTCCACACCATGCGTTTGTCTTTGTCTTTCCTGTTCTATGAGGTCAAAAATTGGATCCATATTTCTGTACTGTTATTGATAAATCATTATTAAGCCCAAAAATACGGAAATTTTTTGGTAAGAATTTGGCGTTGGTTAAAGTTTTAAGCAGCAGGCAACACTTTGTCAAAGTTTTAAGCAGCGCAAAGTAACTTTGATAAAGTTTAACGTCCGGTTAAGAAGCCGGTTTCCAAGCAAGATAACTTTGTCAAAGTTTTTTAGCAGCATTTCAGCTCGACTACAGCTTTTCAGAACTTTGTCAAAGTTTTTTAGCAGCATTTCAGCTCGACTACAGCTTTTCAGAACTTTGTCAAAGTTTTCTTGCAGTGCACATTTAACTTTGACAAAGTTTTCAAAAAAAATCTTATTTTTAGTCGAAAATGCAATCCCATGCAAATCCGAGAACAGCCCTTAGAGGAATTACGATTTTATCATATTTACAACCGAGGAATTAATGGCCAGCCCATCTTTCTGAACGACAATCATTATAAGTTTTTCCTAAAGAAAACTGAAAAATATTTGCTGTCTTATTTTGATATATATGCGTACTGCTTAATGAGAAATCACTTTCATTTCCTCATAAGAACGAAAGAATTAGATCCAGATATTTTCCCGAAATCAAATGGTAATACACAGGGACTTCATAGTGAACATCACGTTTACAGCAAACAGCTTGGCAAGCTGATCAGCTCTTATACACAGGCCTTCAACAAAGTGGAGAAACGCCACGGGCCACTTTTAGAATCTCCTTTTAAAAGGCTAAAGGTGGACTCCGAAAGATATCTGCGCAATTTAATTATTTACATTCACCGAAATTCGCTGGACATCGGGATTGCCGTGACCAACTATGAATACTCTTCGTACAAGTCAATTATCAGCAATCAAAAGACGGTGCTGAAAAGTAAGGAGGTAATTTCCTATTTCGATGATGCTGAAAACTTTAAACTTTGTCACAAAGAAAGAGTGGACTTAGATTCATTTTAAGCCACCCAAAACTAATAGTTTTCAGTGCGTGTTGAACTTCGCGCAACTTTTTAACTTTGTCAAAGTCTTACGCCGTATAACTTTAGTCAAAGTTTTATCGCAGTGCACAAGTAACTTTGACAAAGTTAAAAAAACGTAATTTTACATCATGAAAATCGGCGACAAAATTTCAGTCCTTGATGACAACATGAAAGGAAAAATTACCGCTTTAAACGGCAAAAAAATTACCGTTGAGGATGAACACGGTTTTTCCCATACCTTTCACGAAAATGAAATCGTGCTGCAAAATCCCGAAATTTATCATCAGATTAAAATGGTTCAGAAAGAAGAATTTTCCAAACCAAAATCGAAAAAGCATGCAAAACAGCCCTTAATCCTTGATTTACATTTCGAAAACTTCGGGAAGGATTCCGGAAAAATTGATGCTTTTGAGCGCTTATTTTTACAAAAAGAAAAACTGCTGAAAACTTTGGATTTCTGCCGCGAAAATAATTTAAAAAGACTCGAAATCATCCATGGAATTGGCGACGGCGTGCTGCAGCAAATGGTTCACGACGTGCTGGAAAGTCAGACCAATCTGGAGTTTCACAATAAAGAAATACTGCACCATCAGTCGGGTACAGTATTGGTTTATTTTCGTTAAAACTTTGACAAAGTTCCATACTTTGTCAAAGTTTTAAGAGTGAAGAAAAAACTTTGACAAAGTCTGACTCTGAATTAATCGACGTATTTGAAGCTTGTCGCGTAAAATTTATCTTTTTTGATTTCGCCGCTTACCACCGCTTTTTTCATCATTTTGCAGTAACCGTCGGCTGCGTGCGCGTCACCAAAAGTTTTCTTATCCAAACCTTCAACATGGTAAATTTTACCGTCGATTTTCACCGCCATTGCACAACCCTTGTCGCTTTTCAATTTAAAAATACATTTTCCGCACGCCGCGTCCACCGTTTGATTCTGAATTTTCTGCGCGAAAATCGTCACGGAACACATCAGCATAAAAATCATTATTAATTTTTTCATATCGTTTTTTTTAATTTTTTAAAATTTATAAAGGTGAAAAATTAGCTGCTACAACGGCATTTTTTTCATTTTTCCAAAGCCTGAAATTTAATTTTTAAAACTGAAAATTTCCTGCTTTTTCTGCCCGAAAATTAATTTCATAGCAAAGATATAAATTCTCTTTCAGCAATCGCGATGACTTTGCTCAGGTCGCCACTTTTCCCGAATTTCGAAAGCCGATAAATTTTAATAAATTTGTGGCTCTAAACATGGAAAATCTCAAACTACTTTTCACCAAAGGCGGCATCCAATACCAGATTCAACGGCAAAAAAACGTGCTCAAAGAAGAAACATTGCTTTGCGGCGAAGAAAATCCGGAAGAATTTTGCACCGCTCAGCTGGCGCGCATTTTAAAGCTGCAAAAATTTAAAGAAATACAGGTGATTTCGGCCCTCAATCATTTTACCATGATGCCGGAAGGGTTTTCACAACACGATTTTGGTTTTGATTTAATAGCGTACAACGCGCCTGTTAACAAAGAAAACGAAGAATTGATGTTGGCGCTGAATAAAAAGTTCGGTGTTCAGTTTTATTACGCTTTCCCGAAAACTTTTTATCAGCAGATAAAATCTTTGGCAATTCCGACGAAATTTAATTTTTCAGGTGAAGAATTTTTGAGCCGAATTTCGGTGAAAAATCAGAAAGAAATTCACATTAATTTGTATCATCAGCAATGCGAATTTTTTGCGTTTGATCATAAAAAAGTCATACTTTACAATAATTTAGATGTAAATTCCGAGGTAGATTTTCTTTATTTCATCATGTTTACCTTAAGCAAAATTGGTTTCGGAATAGATGAAACACAGTTTTTCGTTTACGGAGAAACTACAGAAAATGAAACTTTTATTTCCGAACTCAAAAAATTCGTCAAAAAGCTCAAAATAAATTTTGATAATATTCCGCAGAAGAGTTTTATGCTTCGGTAAGGTGAGATGATGGATGATGGATGATGGAATAAATCGAATTAATTACTTTTATTCAAAATTTCCGTCATGAGTTTTAAATTTGAGAAATTGATTATTTGGCAAGATTCAATGAGTTTTGACGAAAAAATTTTTCAGATTTCCAGTGAATTTCCAGCAGACGAAAAATTTAATCTAATTTCACAATTTCGACGGGCGACCGATTCAATTGCTTTAAATATTGCGGAAGGTTCTATTTTACAAAGCAACTTAGAATTTAAGCGGTTTTTAGGATACTCAATTCGGTCACTGGCAGAGGTTGTAACTTGCCTTTACAAAGCAAAATATCGGAATTATATTTCCGAAGAAAATATTACTGAATTGTACAACGAATCTTATAAAATAATTAATCATATTATTGCCTTTCGGAACAAATTAAATTAATGTAGGGTGACACCCAACACCCAACACCCAACACCCGACATAAAATGTATCGAATTATAAGCGGCCAGTGGAAAGCCAAAAGAATTTCTGCACCGAAAAATTTTACCGTTAGACCAACTACCGATTTCGCAAAAGAAGCGCTGTTCAGCATTCTTGAAAACCGTTACCGGATTGATTTTGCTTCGATTTCTGTGCTGGATTTGTTCGCCGGCATCGGTTCCTTAAGTCTGGAATTTGCTTCTCGTGCCTGCCAGGACATCACGGCTGTAGAAATGAATGTGAAACATGCGGCTTTCATTAATTCCACCGCTGCGGAGCTGGATATGAGTTTGCAGGTGAGCGTACAACGCGCTGATGTATATGATTATTTAAAGAAAAACCGCAACCGGAAAACCTTTGATTTAATTGTTGCTGATCCGCCGTTTGATACCGACGATAAAAAATATCAGGAATTGCTCTCGCTGGTATTAAACAATAATTATCTGAAAGAAGACGGAATTTTCGTACTGGAACATCAAAGCAGAAATTTGCTGCAACATCCCAATTTACTGGATACGAGAAAGTACGGAAATGTGAGCTTTTCTTTCTTTAAAGCCAATGAGCCAGTACCTGAAACTGCAGAAATTACAGCAGAATAATTTTTTTTAAAGAACTTTCAGCTCCAGATCAATGGAGTTTCCAAAGAATTTCCGGGATATTTTCTCGAAATTTTTGGTGATATCCGAAAGGTAAAATTGGTACGTCGGCTCGCCATTGTCTTTATTCAGCAAACGGTGTTTTTCCAGAATTATTTTCACCTGGTTGGCGACAATACTTGGCGAATCGATGACGCGCACGCGGTTGCCGTAAAACTGCTTGATTTCATTCAGCAACAACGGATAATGCGTACAACCTAAAATCAGAGTTTCAATATTTTTCAACTTACTGTTGCTCAAATAGTTGTAAACAATTGCGTGGGTAATGGGGTGATTTTTAAAACCTTCCTCAATCGCCGGCACCAAAAGCGGCGTTGCCAGCTCATCAACCTTAATGAATTTATTGTGCTTGCGGATGGTTTTCCGGTACAAACCCGATGAAACAGTAGCTTTTGTCGCAATCACGCCGACATTGTTATGGATTTCGTATGACACTTTTTCCGCAACAGGATTGATGACATCGATAACCGGAACTTTCTGGTTCACCAGTTCCAGAACTTCTTTCAGCGCATTTGCAGTCGCCGAGTTGCACGCAATAACAATGGCTTTGCAGTTTTTTTCCAGCAAAAAAGAGGTAATTTTTGTGGAATAGCCAATGATCGCTTCACGCGATTTTTCACCGTAGGGCAAATGCTTCGTGTCTCCGAAGTAAATCAGATTTTCCTGGGGTAAAAGGCGTTTAATTTCCTTTGCAATGGTCAGTCCGCCGACACCGGAATCGAAAATACCGATGGGCTGGTCTGCTGAAAGATGACTGAAATCAGGAGTTTTCAAGCGTAAAAATTTTTGTAAAAATACGAATTTATGGTGATTGATTGATGTGATGATTTGATGATGTGGTGATGTGCTGAATGATGGATGATGGATGAAGGATGAAGGATGATGGATGAGTTATGACGTGCTTATTTAAATGTTTAGTCACGCTTATTGCTTATTGCTTAAAGCCTACCGCCTAAAGCTTAAAGCCTACTCCACATAAAACAAATCGCTCGCGATTCCGTCGGCTAAAAACCAGTTTTTTTCCGGTATTCTGAGGAAATTTTCGGAAATTTCTACAAGCCCCGACTGCAGTTTTTCTTTGATGACATTTTGAAAATAATTCCATAATTCCGCGGTGATTTTTTCCTTTAGCGAAACTAAATCCACGCCCCAACTCGTGCGCAAACCAATCATCAGCATTTCATTATACTGGTCTTTTTCGGTTAAAATCTCCGTTTCTTTCGCCAGTTTATTTTGGGTTAATGTCTGAATATATTGCGGGTTATTCGCCACATTCCAGCTTCTTTCATTTCTGCCGTTGTAGGAGTGCGCCGAAGGTCCGATTCCCAAATATTCACCATATTTCCAGTAAGCGGAATTGTGTTTTGAATGAAAACCGGGCTTTCCGAAATTCGAAATTTCATAATGATCAAAACCATTTTTTTTCAAAAATTCCGTCATGAAAAAAAATTCCTGATGCTGATCGGTTTCTTTTGGCGCCGCCACTTTTCCTTGGGAAATCCAGGCATTTAAAGCGGTTTTCGGTTCCACGGTCAAAGCGTATGAAGAAATATGCGGAACCTGAAGTTCAATGGTTTTTTTGAGGTTTTTCTTCCAAATTCCAAGGTTGGAAGTGGGTGAACCGTAAATCAAATCGATGCTGATATTTTCAAAACCAAAATCCTGCGCCCTTTTAATGGAATCTTCCGCTTCACCGGCATTGTGCGCGCGGTTCATCAGTTGAAGATCTTCATTAAAAAAACTTTGCGTTCCAATCGAAAGCCGGTTAAAAGGCGTTTTTGCCAAAGCTTTCAGAAATTCCGCGTCCAAATCATCGGGATTGGCTTCCAGGGTGATTTCAATTTTTTCATCAAAGCTGAAATATTTCAAAACCTCATCAATTAAGGACTGGAGCTCATCTACACTTAAAAGCGACGGCGTTCCACCACCGAAATAAACAGATCGTAGATTCCGGTTTTCAAGCTCATCTTTTCTGAGAAAAATTTCTTTTTTCAAAGCGGAAACCATTTCATCTTTATACTTTAAAGAAGTGGAAAAATGAAAGTTACAGTAACTGCATTTTTGTTTGCAAAACGGAATGTGAAAGTAAATCAAAGCTGAATTTTAAACTGCAGAAAAATCGAAAAAAATGCCCGAATAGCAGCCAATTTTTAATATCGGTACCCTCTGGAATTGATAAAATTATCAAATTTATAACCGATGCTGAGCATAAAACTGCTGCCTGCATATTGCTGAATATCCGACAGACCAAAATTATAGCTCGCACCAAAGGTGAAGCGGTTTACCGTGCCTTTAACCACCGGTGAAAGTGCTAAAGTTTGGTTACCGTATTTATTAAGCCCACTGCGGAAACTTGCACCTGCTGAAAATGAGTTTTCATCTGATTGCGCGGTCGCCATTAAATTGATGTCCACAAAGCGTGATGAGTTGGTATTTAAATTAAGCAAAACCGAAGGACTTACATACAGCTCATCACTGATGTAATAGTCGTAACCGAGGTTAAGTAAATATTTAGTAGGTTCGGGCTCTATTCCGTTCACAATTGGAATATCGTTGGTCAGTGCAATATCGTTTACCGAGGCTCCGGCAAAAAAGTTTCGGTAAGTTACCGCAAGACCTAAGTTGGCGTAAATCAAAAATATGGAATCATTGGTCAGAAGCGGGTCGCCGGGTTCAGCGGGATTGAGCATGGAAAGGTCAAAGTTCATATTATAAAAATTGACAGCAGTACCGAAGGAAAACTGGTTTTTGCGTTCGCCATCATCATCCAAAGGAATAAAATAAGACCCACCAGCGGTAATTCCGTTTGAAGAAATGGGTCCGTTTTGGTCCTTAAAAAATGTCAAACCTGCGCCCACCCGATCGATTACATTCGCATGAAGACCAATGGACTGCACGTTGGGCGACTGCTCGAAATTGGAAAACTGCTTTTGGTAATTTAAATTCAGCACCACATCATCCGTCTTGCCGTAAAGCGCCGGATTAAATAGAAAATCCCCGTCTAAAAGGTATTGCTGATAATACGGCAGGGTTTCCTGGCTTTTTCCGGTCGCGAAAAAAACAAGGGTGAAAAATAAGAAACCAAATTTTTTCATGCTAAAAGGCTGAATTTTTATCAAATATAAAAAAGTTTGGTGACTTAGGATTCTAAATATTTGCGCCATTTCTGTAAAGCTTCGTCCATGTCTTTAGGCATGGGACTTTCGAAATACATTTCTTTTTTCGTGGTGGGATGAATAAAGCCCAGTGTGTGTGCATGCAGCGCGTGACGCGGCAAAATTTCAAAAACATTTTTGATGAACTGTTTGTATTTCGGCAGGTTAATTCCTTTTAAAACCTGATGGCCTTCATACCGTTCATCATTGAATAATGTATGACCAATATGCTTAAAATGTGCGCGAATTTGGTGCGTGCGGCCGGTTTCCAGCTTACATTCCACCCAGGTCATATAGCGGAAACGTTCCAACACTTTATAATGCGTGACGGCGTGCTTGCCCAGACTTCCGTCCTCGAAAACCGCCATCTGCATCCGGTTTTTCAGATGTCTGCCGATATTTCCGGTAATCGTTCCGGAATCTTCTTCCAGATTTCCCCAAACAAAAGCCCAGTACAGTCTTTTGGTGGTGCGGTCGAAAAACTGTTTCGCCAGAAAACTTAAGGCATATTCGGTTTTTGCGATCACCAAAAGTCCCGACGTGTCTTTGTCGATCCGGTGAACCAGTCCTACGCGGTCTAAATCAGACTTCACTCCGTTTTTTTCAAAATGGTAAGCCAGCGCATTCACCAAAGTTCCGTCATAATTTCCGTGTCCGGGATGCACCACCATTCCGGCATCTTTATCTACTACAACTACATCATCATCTTCATAAACGATGTTGATAGGAATATCCTGCGGAATAATAAGGTTTTGGCGCGGTGGGTGCGTTAAAAGCACTGAAATTTCGTCACCCGGTTTTACTTTATAATTCTGCTTAACTGCTTTTCCATTCACCACCACATTTCCGGCACGGCAGGTCTGCGAAATTTTATTTCGTGAAGAATTTTGCCGAAAAATCTGCAGATATTTATCAATTCGCAGCGGCGCCTGGCCTTTATCCACCTTCAGCGAAAGATGTTCAAAAAGACCTTCGGCTTCCGTTTCGGTTTCGGAGGCAATCAGTTCGTCATCGGAAAAATCTTCGTGTTCGTCTGTAATCATTATTGTAAAGAAAAGCTTCAACATTACCGTTGAAGCTTTAGAATTTTAGGAATTTTTAGTTACTCCACCACCACTTTTTTGGCTTTTGCTTTTTCTTCGGTTTTCGGTGCCGTAGATTTTGGCGTTGTCGTTTTGGTGTCTGCTGTTTTTGGTTTTGTTTCAGTAGAAGGCTTTGGCGTTTCCACTTTCGGCGTGGTTTCGGCGGGAATTGTTGGTCGCGGGACGTCCTGCGAAGGTTCGCGTCTTTGCGGAGCCGGCGGAATATAATCCGCTCCTTCATCGATATAGACCGGTGCGTTCATATCTATTTTAATGCGGTAAAGGGAATTCAATTTAGAGATTTTTTTGCCCATTTCTGCCGGAGTTTTTTTGCTCGCCCAAATATCAATCTGCATTCCCTGGTCGCGCACATCGCCCGGCGCAGGATCCTGATAATATACTATATCTGATTCATCCCCGTTTCCGTCTTCGTATTCTACCAGCCCAACTTCAAAAAGATTTTGCTTAATAATGGCTTTCGCTTCCTGCACGGTAAGTCCCACCACATTTGGTATGGTAATATTTCGCTGGGGGCCGGCGCCGATGACCAAATCAACGGTAGAAAAACGCGGCAAAAGGCTTCCTGGCTTTATCGAATTTCCGTTATAAAGCAATCGCAAAACCGCATCGCGCTGGATGCTCGGCTCATAAATGGTATCGCCCACTTTCAAACCTACTTGTTCCAATTGGCGGAAAGCCAATCCTTTATATCGGTCTAAAACATCCGGAACGGAAACCTGGGCGTAGGTTCTTGGATTTACTTTTAAAACAATGGTTCTGCCGTCTTTCACCCGCGAACCTGCCGAAGGATAAATTTGCAAAACCTGAAACGGCCGATATTTCGGGTCGTATTTAAAGCTGTCCACTTCATATTCCAGGCCCGCATCATCTAAAATCTTGATCGCTTCGTGTACGGAACGGTTCATCACATTGGGAACCGGGATTTCTTCGCCGTGATTGGTATGAACCTCCAACCACCGGAAAGTAAGCCAAACCAGTCCTACGAAAACTGCTGCCGCAACCAGAAAATTAACCAGAACTTTCCAATGGAAAAGCGATTTTAGCATATTTTTTATTCTTTATTTAATAACTGCAAATATATAAAATAATCTTTTCCGTAACTGCGGAAAGTTTTCAGGAACCATACTAAGCGCAGACGGCAGGAAATATTTATCTTTGTCTGATAAAGTATTTCCATGATTTTATCAATGACCGGCTTTGGCCGAAGTGAGGGCGTTTTCGAAGGTAAAAAAATTACCGTAGACCTGAAATCGCTCAACAGCAAATCATTTGACCTCAACATTAAAATTCCTTTTCGCTACAAAGAAAAAGAATATGAACTTCGAAAATTATTGAACGACCGCGTCCAGCGCGGAAAAGTAGATTGCTACGTCAACCTGGAATCGCTGAGCGAAGTTTCGGAAACCACCGTGAACGAAGCTTTGGTGAAATCCTACATGGAAGAATTAAAAAAAATAGCCGCAGACGGGCCAGAATTTGAATACCTGAAAATGGCCGTCAGAATGCCGGACGCCATCGCTTCGAAATCTGAAGATTTAACCGAAGAAGAATGGAATTTCCTTTTAAAGCTCGTGGAAGAAGCTTTAGAAAATTTCGGAAATTTCCGCCAAACAGAAGGGAAAATTTTACAGGACGAGCTCACGCGGAATATCGCTCATATTGAAAATTATCTCTCGCAGGTGGAACCTTATGAAGAAGTACGCATGGATGCCGTGAAAGAGCGCTACCGAAAATCGCTGAGCGAATTTGAGCAGCTGGACGAAACTCGTTTCTACCAGGAAATGGCGTATTACACCGAAAAATTGGACATCGCGGAAGAAAAAGTCCGGCTCGCGCAACACCTTAAATATTATAAGGAAGTCATGCAGCAGGAAAGTTTCAACGGTAAAAAACTCGGATTTATTTCCCAGGAAATCGGTCGCGAAATCAATACACTTGGTTCCAAAGCCAGCCACGCTGAAATTCAGAAACTTGTCGTCATGATGAAAGATGACCTGGAAAAAGTGAAAGAACAAACTTTAAACGTGCTTTAAAGGTATTTTTTTTCGTTTTTACATAAATAGATTTAAATTAAAAAAGACCTTTTGAAAGAAAAAGTAATCATATTTTCAGCACCTTCCGGCAGCGGAAAAACAACATTGGTAAAACATTGCCTTTCCCGCTTCCCGGAGCTCGCCTTTTCCATTTCGTGTACAACGCGCGCTGCGAGAGGAACCGAAGAAAACGGCATCGATTATCATTTTATCACCGCCGACGTTTTCCGCCAGAAAATTAGTGAAAATGCTTTTGTGGAATTTGAGGAAGTGTATACTGATAAATTTTACGGAACTTTAAAATCCGAAGTTGAAAGAATTTGGGCCGCCGGGAAAACCGTAATTTTCGATGTAGATGTGCAGGGCGGAATTTCCTTGAAAAAATATTTTGGCGAAAAAGCGCTTTCCATATTTATTATGCCACCATCGGTTGCAGATCTGGAACTTCGCCTGATCGCGCGCGGCACAGATGATTTGGAAACCATAAAAATGCGTGTCGAAAAAGCCACCGAAGAAATTTCCTTCAAAGACGAATTTGATGAAATTGTGGTGAACGACCAGCTGGAAGTCGCAAAACATAAAGTAGAACAACTGCTGCAAAATTTTCTGAACTCATGAGAATAGCAATTATCGGCGCCGGCTGGGTAGGTTCGAAACTCGCGGAATTTCTGACCAAAAAAAATTACCACGTCATCGCCACCACCACTTCACCGGAAAAAATCTTACCGCTGCAAAAGGTCGCGACGGAAGTTCACCTTATGAATTTCGCCCAAAATCCGGATTTCAGCGTTTTAGAGTCCGTAGATATGGCGATTTTCAGCATGCCGATTTCCCGCAATTCCTGGTTTGAAGGTTTTCAAAAACTCAAAACTGAGTTCCCGAAAACTTTACTTTTCAGCTCCACCGGAATTTATCCGCAGGAAAAAGAAGTTTTTACCGAAGAAAACACCGGAAATTTACGGTCAGACATCAGCGCTGCGGAAACTCTGGTCAGAAATCAATATCCACAAACCAATATTTTGCGTTTGGGTGGTTTAATGGGAGGCGACCGCTCCCTGCAAAACATCTACAAAAACCGCGAACCCGAAAACCCGGACAAAGCCGCAAATTACATTCATTACGAAGATATTTTAGCAGTCGTCGAACTTTTCATCAATTCCGAAAGAAAAGGTGAAACCTATAATTTGGTGGCGCCGGAACATCCAACAATTGCTGAAATGTTAAATCCGGAAAAAACCAAAAAAAGCACCGGGAAGCAGCGAATAATTTCTTCGGAAAAATTAATCCGCGATTTCAATTATCAATTCCTTCATCCAAATCCGAAAAATTTTTAAATACCATGAGCACCGAAAATTTAAATAAAGCCAAAGCCAATCTTCCCGTTCGCGGATTTCTGAAAATTGATGACCTCATCATTCCGCAAGGCGACGACTTGGTGCAGGCGATTCTGGACCTCAAAAAAGAAAAAAACGCCGTTATTCTGGCACATTATTACCAGCCGCCGGCAATCCAGGATATTGCAGATTATCTTGGCGATTCGCTTCAGCTCGCGCGCGCCGCAAAAGATACCGATGCAGATATGATCGCTTTTTGTGGCGTACACTTCATGGCGGAAGCTGCGAAAATATTAAATCCAACTAAAAAAGTAGTTCTTCCCGACACGCAAGCCGGTTGTTCGCTTGCCGACGGCTGTAGCGGTGAAGGTTTACGTGCCATGCGCGCGAAACATCCCGACGCGCTTATCGCCACTTACATCAACTGTAACGCGGAAACCAAGGCAGAATCCGACATTATTGTAACGAGTTCCAATGCGGAAACCATCATCCGTTCGTTACCCACGGACCGACCGATTATTTTCGCGCCGGACAAAAACCTCGGCAGATTTCTCATGAAAAAAACCGGCCGCGACATGATTTTGTGGGATGGCACCTGCATCGTACACGAGGCATTTTCCATGGAAAGAATCGCGCAGCAGCTCGCAGAAAATCCGCACGCCAAACTCATTGCACACCCGGAAAGCGAAAGCGCCGTGCTGGATCTGGCACATTTCGTTGGTTCCACTTCCGCGCTGCTGAATTTCGTGGAAAAAGACGATGCACAGGAATTTATCGTCGCCACCGAAGAAGGCATTTTACACGAAATGAAAAAGCGCGCGCCATACAAAAAACTCATGCCCGCGCTGGTTTTCGACGAATCCTGCAACTGCTCCGAATGTTTTTACATGAAGAGAAACACGCTTGAAAAGCTTTATTTATGCATGAAATATGAACTTCCGGAAATCACGATGGACGAAGAACTTCGCCTGAAAGCGCTGAAGCCCATCGAAAAAATGCTGGAACTTTCCACCACGATTAAGTAAAATCAGAAAATTAGCCTAAAAAAGGCGGAATTTTTTCGGGCAATCTTTTTTTCCCTTGCATTTGCCTTCGCAAAAAAAAGCCGGGCTGTCCGTTGCAATTCCTCCCCCGAACTTTCGGGGTCCGGGATTTCCACTTCGATCCCTATTGCGACAACGCGAATTTGAAGGTTGGAGGATGGAGGAAAGCTGGAAAAATAAGCTGTTAAAACAGGCAATTTTTTAATTTTAGATAAAATGACCTCAAAAATATTTATAGAAGACCTGAAAATTTTCGCTTATCACGGCGTTTTACCCGAAGAAACCATTCTCGGCACTTATTATATTTTGAATGTTGAAGTTCATGCGGATCTTTGGAAAGCCGTCGGCACCGATGATTTAGCTGATACCATTAATTATGCAGAAATCAACGATATTATTCATCAGGAAATGAAAATCAATTCTAAATTGATGGAACATGTTGCGGGCAGAATTCTGAAAAACATCAAACTGAAATTTCCGCAGGTAAAATTCCTCAAAATCAAAATCACCAAAACCAACCCGCCCATGAAAGGCGAAATGAAAGGCGTCAGCATTGAAATTGAAAATGAATTTTAGAAAAATTTGCCGCTAAAATGGGTAATTTTTTCATTTTACAAAACATAAAAAAAGGCGGATATAACCGCCTTTTTTTTATGCGCCGCAAATCCAGTACAAATATCCTACAAACAAAAATCTGCGACATCTGCCAAATCCGCGAGAAAGTTTCTCAAAAAGAATCAGCACAATCTGCGCGAGATATTAACCTTCCAATAAAGCTATTCTCACCAAAAATTTCAGCAAAAATCCGCACAAGCAACTTCCATCCAAATTTAATTTCCGCCAATCTCAAGGTTTTCCCGCGCAGGAATCTTAACTTTGAAAATCAAATACATTTTTTAGAATTCAAATGAAATATATTATACTCTCCTTACTCTCAGCCGTTTTGCTGAGCATTTCCTGGCCTACGTACGGCATTCCGTTTTTTATATTTATCGCGCTCGTTCCGCTCCTGATTCTGGAGCATGACATTTCGAAATTTTCCAACCTCAAGAAAAAAAGCCTCACGATTTTCGGTCTTTCTTACCTCGCTTTCGTCATCTGGAATATTGTTACCACAGGTTGGCTTTACGGCGCAAGAAATCCGGACGGGTCGCATTCGCTCTTCGCGGTGGTGGTTCCGGTCGTGCTGAATTCTTTGTTTTACGCTTTTATTTTTCAATGTTATCATTGGTACAAAAATGCGCAGGGAACCTACTTTGGTTTGGTTTTTTTCGTCGCTATTTGGATGGTTTTTGAGAAAATTCATTTAAGCTGGGAACTCACCTGGCCTTGGTTGAACTTAGGAAATGTGTTCGCCGATTACCCGAAAATTATTCAGTGGTACGATACTTTGGGCGCGACCGGAGGAAGTTTTTGGATTTTGCTGGTGAATGTTTACGCTTTTTACACCTTGAGAATCTGGGAAGCCGGAAGAAAACGTAAATCTTTAATTTTGAATTCTGCGATTTTAGCAGCTGGAATTCTTTTACCCATGCTGATTTCCAGCGTTAAATACCAGAATTTCGATTTAAAATCCACCGGTTCGGTAAACGTGCTGATGCTTCAGCCGGAATTAAACCCGTACACCGAAAAATATTCGAAAGACAGCCTCACGATTTTAAATGATTTACTCACTTTAGCAGATGAAAACTCCACCGGAAAAATCGATTATTATATCGGCCCGGAAACGTCGCTGCCGGGTTTTGGTTCAATCTCAGAAACCGGATTTGAGGATAGCGAGCTTTTAAATACCGTAAAAGGTTTTTTAACCCGACATCCGCAATCTATCTTCGCTACGGGGATTTCGTCGCACCGTTTCTACACCGACGAAACTCAAAAATCGAAGACAGCGTATCAAACTTCGCAGGGAATTTTTGTGGACAGTTATAATTCTGCGGTGCAAATTATTCCGAACCAAAAGGTGGAAGTTTACCATAAAGGAAAATTGGTCCCCGGCGTGGAAATTTTCCCGTACATCAACGTTTTAAAGCCACTTTTGGGGAATGCAATGCTTGATTTGGGCGGAACAACCGCGTCTTTGGGAGTTGACGAAGAGCGGAAGGCCTTTTCTAATCCTTTTAATGCCGGAAAATTAGCGCCAATCATTTGCTATGAAAGCATTTACGGCGAATTCGTAACCGACTATGTAAAAAAAGGTGCGAATTTTCTCGCGATTATGACCAACGATTCCTGGTGGGGCGAAACGCAGGGACACAAGCAACTGATGGCATATTCACGCATGCGCGCGATTGAAACGCGGCGGGAAATTGCACGCGCCGCAAACAGCGGAATTTCAGCGCATATCAACGCGAAAGGTGATGTGGTAGCCGATACTTTTTATGGCGATAAAACGACACTTTTTGCGAAAATAAATTTGTACGAACACCAAACTTTTTACACACGCGCAGGTGATTTGCTTTCGCGGATCAGCATTTTCGTTTTTGGTTTTCTGGTTTTTTACAATCTGATTAAAAAATTTCAGAACAGAAAGCCGCAGGAACCAATGAAAAAAATCGTCATCAAGCGATAAATAATTTAACCACAAAAGGCAAAAAAGTTAATTTTTGCAACACTTTTTGCGCTTGATACCATTTCGGTCAAGCGCAAAAAGCTCAAAGAAGCGGCAGAAATTATTTATTTCAGTAAACTTTGTGCCTTTTGTGGTAAAATCTTTACTTGGAAGTTTTATGGTTAAAATGATTCAGTAGCAAACGGATTTCATTAAATTCAAAGTCGTTGGGTAACGCTTTTTTCCATTCGTTCAGCGACTCGAACTGGTTTTGTTTGAATTCTTTTTCGAAAATATTGATCTTTTCTTTGGCAAAAATCCGGGAAATATCCAGTAAACCCTGCTCAGCAAATTTTGCTAAATGTCCATAAATGGTTTCCGGAACCAGACCGCGTTCTTTCGCGACTTCCGGAATGGTTTTGCCACTTTCGAAAAGCTGAAAAGTCAGGATGTGCGACGGAATCTTAGCTACTTTTGTCGAAATAGCAACGTTGTTTTCGGTATTGAAAAGTGGTTTTTCCAGAAGGTGAACTTTTTTTAAATCATTCAGATAATCCTCGAGATCATCCAGAAAAACACGGAAATCTTCGTTATACTGTTTCAAACCTTTTGTGCCTTTATTTTCAGAATAAAAGTCCAAAAGCGGTTGAAAAATTTCCAAATTCACTTTCGTAAAAAAGAAATTAACGGCGCCTTTTGCTTTTGTTTCGATTTCAGCCCAATCTTCCTCGCCCTGAATAAATTTTTGGTTCTTCTGAACCATAATTTTCTCGAATTTCTGGTAAACCGCAGCGAAATTTTCAATCTTCGGTTTTAAAGTTTGGTAGAGATAAGTCGCTTTATTTTTGTCGAGTGCTTTGCTGGTTTTCGTCGACTGATACCAGCTTTCAAGCGAATGCCGGAACCACAAACAATCCAGGCTGCGAACTACTTTTTTTATGCTGTAATCGTATTTTTCCGCCTGCAGGATTTCTTCCACTTTCTCATTTGCATTGGTTTCATCCTGAAATTGGGAAACGCGACGGTCTGCAAAAATAACATTCGGAGTAATTTTCGATTTTAAAACAATTCCTTCCAGCGTGCGACAACGTGAAAGCGCCACATAAACCTGCCCAGACGCAAATGATTTTCCGGCATCAATAATCAAGCGGTCAAAAGTTAAACCCTGCGATTTGTGAATTGTCACCGCCCAGGCAAGCCGAATTGGATATTGCTGAAAGCTGCCCAAAACATCTTCAGTGATATTTTTTTGGGCATCCAAACCATATTTTTTCTGTTCCCAGGTTTCTTTTTTTAAGGTGAAAACCTCGTCATCACCATCGATAAGAACTGTGATTTCCTTTTCGTCTAAACTCATGACTTCCGCGATTTTTCCGTTGAAATACTTTTTATCTGCGCTGGCATCATTTCTTATAAACATGACCTGCGCGCCGACTTTCAGCTGAAGTTCTTCTTCGTTTGGATACTGATTTTCATTAAAATTACCGGTGATTTCCGCTGAATAGAAATAGGGCTTCCCTTTCAGTTCCTGCAGCTTTTTCTGATTGATTTCATCTGCCATGCGGTTGTGTGAGGTCAGATAAACATAAGGTTCATCTGTCGGCTCAAAATCCGGAAGATAGCGTGAATTCAAGGTTTCAAAATCGATGTCGCCCACTTCGCCATCGCGGATATCATTTAAAATATCCAGAAATTTTTCATCTTTTTGGCGGTAAACCGTGGTGAGTTCAATGGTAATTAATGGCATTTCCTTTAAGGCATAACTCTCAAAGAAAAACGGCGATTTATAATACTGACCTAAAAAATGTTCATCGCGAACTACCGGCGGAAGCTGGTATAAATCTCCAATAAAAAGCATCTGAACACCGCCGAATTTTTGCTGATTCCGTCGCACAAAACGCAGGGAAAAGTCCATCATATCGAGCACGTCCGCGCGCAACATGGATACTTCGTCGATGATAATGATTTCTATTTCGCGCAGCAGTTTAAGTTTGTCTTTGCGGTATTTGAAATGCTGCATTAAATCGGCAATATTGTTGCCCAGATTGCTGTCGATTCGGTCTGTGGTCGGAATGAAAGTCCGCAGGGGCAAGCCGAACATCGAATGAATGGTAACGCCGCCCGCGTTGATCGCCGCGATTCCCGTAGGCGCTACAACAATGTGTTTTTTTTGTGTTTTTTTTACAAAATCATTCAGAAAAGTGGTTTTTCCGGTTCCGGCTTTTCCGGTAAGAAAAATACTGCGGTTCGTGTGTTCAGCTAAATTAAACAGCGATTCATTCATGTGTCAAATTTAAGGAAATTGCCGCGACTCTCCGAAGCAAAAGCCGCGTTTTAGTTTAATTGAAAAATTGCTATTTTTGTTTTTCACACCAACTGAAAACCATGAAACACCTTATTTATATTCCACTCGTCATTTTTACACTTTTTTCCTGTAAAGCAAAAAAAGGTGATAAAGAGCCGGAGACTTTACCAAAGGATATCGCTTTGAAACCGGAAAATAATTACAGCCAACAGCTGGATCGCGAAAGACTGGCGGCTTTGGTCAACGAAATTGATTCCCTTGCGGGAAGTGAAATTTGTACTGATGCAGCAGAATGGCGGTCTTCGCCAATTGGCGCAAAACCTTGTGGTGGACCGAGTTCTTATATCGCCTATCCGATAAAAATGGAAGACGAAATTTTGGAAAAAATTAAAATTTTCACCGCCCAGCAAGACGCCTTTAACAAAAAATATCAGTTGATGTCCGATTGCGCCATGGTTCCGCCACCAGCCGGAATTCGCTGCGAAAACGGCAAAGCGGTTTTGGTTAAAAGCGAGGTTGAAGTAGTTCAGTAAAAAAATGCCTAAATAGCAGGGTATTTTTCAGGATCTTTATACCAGGACGAATATTTCACGTAATTATCAGCGATGCGGTTGACTTCACCATGCAGAAGTTCCGCGGAAATATCTTTGATTTTTCTCGCTGGCGCACCCGCCCAGACTTCACCGGACTTAATGTGCGTTCCCTGCGTTACCACAGAACCGGCACCAACAATGGAATTGCTTTCAACCAAACAATCATCCATCACAATCGCGCCCATACCGATCAGCACATTGTCATGAATGGTGCAGCCGTGAACGATGGCATTGTGACCAATCGAAACATTATTGCCGATATTCAGCGGAAATTTTTCGTAGGTACAGTGCAGCATCACGTTGTCCTGAACATTCACCTTATCGCCCATTTTAATATAATGCACATCGCCGCGAACCACCGCATTATACCAAATACTGCATTCCGTACCCATGGTTACGTCGCCGATGATGGTTGCGGTTTCTGCTAAAAAAGTATCAGCACCAATAAGTGGTTTTTTGCCTAAAAGTTCTTTTACAATTGCCATAATATAATGTGGGAATTTGAAATGGGTTGATGTGATAATTGGGTTTAAAAGCGGGAATTTTTAAGTTTCAGTAATATCAGCCGAATTGATAAAATCTAACTCTAACTCCTGACTTCTAACTTCTAAATCCCTATTTTTGTACTCAAATTTAAGAAAATTAAATGAGACAAATTATTATAGAACCGACCGAGAATCCAAAAGTGATGAAGTTTGTAGCAGACTACAACCTGATTCCGGGATCTTTGGAACTCGACCGCGATTCAGACTTTACAGAAATACCTTTAGCGCGCGAGCTTTTTAAATATCCTTTCGTGGAACGCATTTTTATTACGGCAAATTTCATCGCGGTGGCGAAACAGGACGGCGTTGCCTGGGAAAATGTTGCAGAGCCTTTGCAGCACATTATTGAAGATGAACTTCAGGCAAATCCACGAATTTATCAGCAAAAAAACTCCGAGGAATATATTGTCTATGCCGAAATGACGCCAAATCCAATGGTGATGAAATTTGTGTCCAGCAAAGCTTTGCTGGATGGTTTTATCGAAGTAAAATCGCCGCTGGAAGCTGCTGATGTGCCTTTGGCGCAAGCTATTTTTGGTGAATTCGACTTTGCCAGAGAAGTTTTTATTTCTGATAATTTCGTGGCGGTGACCAAAAATGTTTCGGTTGAATGGCACGAAGTGATGGTAAAAGTGCGTGATTTTGTGGCAAATTATCTGCAAAATGGCGGAAAAGTTTCCAACACGGCAGCGCAAAAGCATGAAAGTCCTGCCGCAGCGACCGTAGCAAAACGCGAATACACGGAAACGGAACAGAAAATTTCTGATATTTTAGACGAATACGTAGCACCCGCAGTGGCAGGTGACGGCGGCAAAATTTCATTAATGGAATATGACGCGGAAACAAAAACCGCAAAAATGCTTTTGCAGGGCGCCTGTTCTGGCTGCCCAAGTTCTACCGCGACGCTGAAAGGCGGAATTGAAAATCTTTTGAAGCAGTTTGTACCAGAATTGGTGGAGAAAGTTGAAGCGGTGAATGGGTAAATCAGTGGAAAGTTGATAGTGGAAAGTTGACAGTTGACAATTGACAGTTGACAATTGACAGTTGATAGTGGAAAGTTGAAAAATATGCCAAATAAGCCGGTAATTTTTAAGTAAAACGTATGCTGCGCCCCGACTTGAACGGAGCTCTTTGAAAGCGTCCGTAGATCGTACATAATTACTTTAACCACAAAAGACACAAAAGTCTAAGTCTGAAGATTCACTGCTTTAAAGTTCAAATAATGATAACGCAATCTTATCTCACAGATCTGACTTACAAAATAAATGGAGCTTGCATTGAGGTTCATAAAATTTTAGGACCGGGATTATTGGAAAAGGTTTATCATGAGGCATTATTAGAGGAATTTTCTTTGCAGGGAATTAAATTCAAATCAGAACATTTCGTTGAAGTCAACTATAAAGGGAAAAAATTAAATTGCGACTATAAATGCGATTTTCTTATTGAAGACGTAATCGTGCTGGAAATTAAATCGGTAAAAGCGCTTGACGATATTCATCGTGCAAAACTTTTAAATTATATGAATTTGCTGAAAGTTCCAAAAGGAATTTTGATCAACTTTAATGTTAAAAATATTTATCACGAAGGACAGGAAACTTTTGTTAATGAATTTTACAAAAAGCTATTTTAGCTTTTTTGGGCTTAACAACGGTTAAAAATTAAAAAAACTTCTGTGTCTTTTGTGGTTTTAAAAAAAATAAATGTCTAAAAAAGGAATTTTACTTGTGAACCTGGGGTCTCCGAAATCGACGAAAGTTGAAGACGTAAGGGAGTATCTGGATGAGTTTTTAATGGATGAAAAAGTGATCGATTACCGCTGGTTTTTCCGGACTTTGCTGGTGCGCGGCATCATTTTGAACACGCGGCCAAAGAAATCTGCGGAAGCCTACAAAACGGTATGGACGGACGAAGGTTCACCACTGATTTTCATCACCGAACGAATTAAGAAAAAACTCGAAAAAATGGTCGAGGTGCCGGTAGAAATTGGGATGCGCTATGCGGAACCCAGCATTGAAACCGGAATCCGAAAGTTAACTGACCAAGGCGTAACTGAAATCGTGCTTTTCCCACTTTATCCGCAATACGCGATGAGCACCACCGAAACGGTAATCGACAAAGCTGAGGAAGTTCGCAAAAAACATTTCCCGGACATTAAAATCAATTATATTCAGCCGTTTTATAACCGCGAAATTTACATCGACTGTCTTGCAGAAAGCATCCGCGAGAAATTGCCGGAAAATTTCGATGCGTTGCAGTTCTCATATCACGGCGTTCCGGAAAGGCATATTTACAAAACCGATCCCACCAATACTTGTAACCTGAACGATTGCTGCTCGCGCGACCAAAACCCGAGTCACCAGTTTTGCTACCGCCACCAGTGTTTTAAAGTGACCGAAGAAGTCATTAAAAAACTGAATTTACCAAAAGAAAAAGTGATGGTAACCTTCCAGTCACGCCTTGGAAACGACAAATGGATGGAGCCGTACACCGATGAAACTTTAGAAAATTTGGGCAAAAAAGGCGTTAAAAACCTGGCGATTGTTTGTCCGGCTTTCGTTTCAGACTGTCTGGAAACATTGGAAGAAATTTCGGTAGAAGGTAAAGAGCAGTTTCTGCACGGTGGTGGCGAAAACTTCCATTATATCCCGTGTCTGAACGATGAAGACCGCTGGATTGAAGTGGTGAAAACCTTGTGCGAAGAAAAACTGAATGAATTTTATTTGGTGTAAAATGAGCAAAATTTTGGGTTTTGGTAAACCTGAAAAAATTGACTATTTAGCTCCGAATTTTTAATTCCGCGCGGCGCGAAATTCGCCGTAACCCAGCAAACCATCGTAGTTTCTGCCGAAAGGCGTGTAATATAAAAATGCCTGATAGAGATTTTCTGTCTGCCAAAAATTCCCGTTGATTTCGCCAAAATTTAGCGAATTATCGGGATTTTTTGTGGCCAGAATATAGTTGTAAAAACCTTGTTTCAGATAGATTTTTGCCAGATATTTTTGTGAAGTTTCATCGTAGAACATTTGGTTTTCTTTACTCGGGAGGTAATCGTTAAAAGCGCCGAGGACGAAAATTTCTTTATCAGTTTTTTCGGAATCCAAGGCAAAATACACCCAGGAATAATCGGCTTCTTTGTCAGCATTTCTTTCGATTCCGAGATCGTTTCTTCGGAAATAAAAAGCGCCGTTGACATCGGGCTGATATTGGTAATTCAGTGGAAAAGCCCACACCGGGTGAAGATAGGTGTAATTAATTCCCTCCAACGTTTCGGTTTGCGCCACCATATCGAATGGCTGATTCATATTTTTATTATCGAAATAATAAAACTCGTTATTTCCCGGAAAAGCCAAATTCATTTGCTGAAAAAGCACTTTATTTCCTAAGGTTGAACTGGGTTTTTGGTTGTAGATTCCGGTGTTCCAATTGTTATTTTGAAGCACATTGATGGAAAGCGAATTGAGGTTTGAATTCATCGAAGAACCGTTACCAATTGCCTGCACTACTACCCTTTGGTTCACCAGTTTATTTCGGATGTCGGAAGTACGGGAAATATTCAGCGCGACATTTGCGCCGTTTTCCACCACTGAAAACCGCTTGGTAAACAAAGGTTTTTCCGGAGAATTCTGGTAAACGATTATTTTAAAATTTCCGGAGATTTTAGGCTGAATTTTTTCGTTCGGGAAGGTTAAAGAATAATGCGTGTACGGTTGCAAAGTGTTGAATGAGTACTGAAACTGGTCGATTAAGCCGTTTAAACTGCCATTCGCAAATTCAGTAAAAAAAAGGTTGTCTTCCTGCCAATTTCTGTCGAAATGCTTGATGGTGTAGCGGTAAACTGTGCTGGAGTTTGATAAATCATCGAAGCGTAAAATCAACTGTTCATTAAAACCAATGACCGCTGTTTCATCGTTGGTTTGCGGATTGAAAAGCTGTACGCTGCGGATATCCTGCGCAAATAAAAGCAATCCAAAAAAAAGAAAAACAAGGCGGAAAAATTTCATGACTACGAAGATAGAGAATTTTGAGCAGTTGGATTTTTGATTTAAAAGCATAACTGCAGAATGCCGAAGATATTGTAAAACGCGCGAAATTTTCTAATTAAAAAATAGCGTTTAACTTTGTCGAAAATCAAATTTATGTTGCAGATTCAGTCTTTTGTTTTCAATCCCTTTTCCGAAAATACGTATGTCGTTTTTAATGATGAAAAGCAGGCGTTTATTATCGATCCGGGAAATTTCGCGGAAAAGGAAACTGAACTTTTAAAGAAATTTATTAAGCAAAAAGAACTGAATATTCAGAATATTTTATTGACGCACGCGCATATCGACCACGTTTTGGGTTTGCAAAAAATGTATGATTTATATAAAGTTCCGGTTTTAATGCATGAAATTGAAAAAGAAATCCTGGACAGAAATCCGATGGACGCGAACCGTTTTGGATTTTTATTCAAACCTTTTGAGGGTGAAATTTCTTATGTGAAGGAAAATGAAAAAATCAGCCTTGGAAACGACAAATTTAATATTCTTCATGTTCCGGGACATTCGCCAGGCAGCATTGCTTTTCACTCAGAAAACCAAAAATTTGTGATTTCCGGCGATGTACTTTTTGAAGGAAGTATCGGCCGAACCGATTTGTATAAAGGAAATTCGGAGCAACTACTGAAAAGCATTTCCGAAAAACTCTTCATTTTAGACGAAGAAACGCAGGTTTTCAACGGACACGGAAATTCGACCACGATTGGGTTTGAGAAAAGCTATAATCCTTTTTTTAGGTAAAAAAGAAAAGGGTAAAGTAAAAAAGCCAAGTCTGTCTAAACTTGGCTCTTTTAACTTTTTACCTGGCTCCTTTCCTGGCTCTTTACTTCCACTTAATACTACAGCCCATGCTTGGTTTCTGGAAATCTTCCTGTGGCGCGCCGGCCAAAAGATTTTCGAAAGCTATGATTAAATCTTCGCCGGTGATTTCTTTTTGATTTCCGGGGCGTGAATCGTCCATCTGACCGCGGTAAACCAAATCCAGTTTTTCATCGAAAAAGTAAAAATCCGGTGTGCAGGCAGCGTTATATGCTTTTGCAACCGCTTGACTTTCATCATATAAATACGGAAAATCAAATTTTCTTTCATGCTGAAATTCAATCATTTTCTCCGGTGAATCTGCCGGATATTTTTCAGAATCGTTGGAATTAATGGCGATAAATTCAATTCCCTGTTCCTGATAATCTTCATAAAGTTCCGCCAGTTTATCGATGACGTGAAGCACAAACGGACAATGGTTGCACATGAAAAATACAAGTGTGCCTTTCTCGCCTTTCAAATCTTCAAGCGACTGAGTTTCGTTGCTTTGTGACGGATTCGGAAGTTCAAAAAACGGCGCTTTTGTGCCGAGTTCGAGCATATTTGAAAGTGTATCTGACATGGTTTTATTTTTTGAGGTTTAAAGACTGAAGCAAAGATAAGGATTCCGCGAGGGAATTTTCAAAATTTACCCAGTTGATGTTTTCTTCTTTTCGGTACCAGGTGAGCTGGCGTTTCGCAAAACGGCGGGAATTTTTTTTAATTTCTTCCACAGCGAAATCTAAAGTCCAGGTTTTGTCGAAATATTTAAAGAGTTCAGAATAACCAACGGTTTGCAAAGCGGTAAGATTTCGGAAGGGAAGTAAAGATTCTGCTTCCTGAAGCAAGCCATTTTCCAACATTTGGTCGACGCGGCGGTTGATCCGGTCGTAAATAACTTCGCGTGGCGCTTGTATTCCAATTCTGACAACGTTGAAGTCGCGGTTTTTTCTTTGAGCGGAAATATTTTCGGTGTAGGTTTTCCCGGTTTGCCAGATGATGTCGATGGCGCGGAAAAGGCGGCGTGGATTTTCGGTATCGACTTTGGCGAAATATTCCGGGTCTAAATCGGAAAGAATATTCTGAAGTTTTTCAAGTCCTTCGTCTGCAAAAATTCGCTCTAATTCGGCCTGATTTTTCGGATTTGCCTCGGGCAGTTCGTGAAGTCCGTCTATTACCGCTTTTTCGTACATCATGCTGCCGCCGACTAAAACAACAATATCGTTGGTCTGAAAAAGTTGATTTAATTTTTCCAAGGCGTCTTTTTCATATTGTCCGATGGAATAATACTCCTGAACACTGAGGTTTCCGATAAAATGATGCGGAGCTTCAGCCAATTCTTCGGGCGATGGCGTGGCGGTACCAATTTTCATTTCCTGGAAAAATTGCCGCGAATCGCAGGAAATAATTTCGGTTTCGAAATGTTTCGCCAAATCGATGGCGAGTTTTGTTTTGCCAATTCCGGTGGTTCCGACAACAGAGATTAAAGTTTTCACGCTGCAAATTTCCTGATTTTTTTTGACTTCCCACGGCCCATTTTTATGAAAAGGTAAAACCAGCTCGCTCTAGCCCCGATTGCAATGGAAAGCCTTTTTGGGGGCGGCGGCTTTGCCGCCGCCCCCAAAAAGATTGTAATGGAAAGCGGGTACGCCATCTTCGGGGGATGCGAAATGTGGATTTGCTCCTAAAAAAAATAACCGCTCAAATAGCGGTTTTTTTGGTTTTTATCGAACAATCTCGGCGTCAATTACTTTGTTTTCCGTTTGGGAAGCTTCCCAGGCGACAAACTTTTCGGCTTCCTTAATCAGCAACGGTATTGCAAATGCGAGCAGTGCAATATCATCTAAAACGCCGATTACCGGAATAAAGTCGGGAAGAAAATCGATGGGGGAAATTAAATATACGAGCACCAGACCGGGGACAATTATGTTTTTGAAATGCGGCTTGTAACCGCCTTTTTTGGTGGCCGATTTGATCATGCGCATAATCACCGGGATTTTAGAAATAAATCCTTTGTGCTTGAATGCTTCTTTGGCCAACTGAATTTTTGATAATTTCATCTTTGTTTGTGGTATTTTAAAACGCAAAGTATTTCGCAAATACTATACCATGAATTCGTAATTATTCGTTAATTTACTGGGTTACATTGTCGATAAATTCGTGGACAGATTTAGAATTCCAATCCTTCGTACCGTCCTCTTTCAGCAAAATTCTGCCATTTTTATCCAACAGGAAAGTAGTCGGGAAAACCTTTGGCAGGACATGATTAGTGATCGGACTTTGCGCAATGTAAACCGGAACGGTGTAGTTGTTTTTCTTCATAAATTCCACCACATCATCCTCTTTATCTTGCATAGCTATGAGGACGAAATCCACTTTATCTTTTTTAGTCTGGTAGAGTTTTTCAATAGTCGGCCATTCTTCACGGCACGGCGGACACCAGGTTCCCCAGAAATTCAGGAAAACCAGCTTTTCACCTTTTAAAGTTTTAAGGTTGGTGTCGGGAACATTGATGCCTTTCAGCTGAATGTTATAATCTTCATCGCTTAACGTCACCGCATTTTCAATTTCCGCTATTGGAAAGAACAAATCTTTCAGCTTTAATTTGACCGAAGGGAAAAGATAAAGAATGGCCACGAAAACCATGGCGATAATAAAAAAGGCGTTTTTCCTGAAAAAATTCATTAATTTTTAAATTTATAATAAGGTGATAATTTCTTCGATGGCGTCTTTCCCTTTGTTTCGGGAATAATACACCTGCAAATCGTTATAAAATTCTTCGCGCGGGTAAGTTTCCGGATTTTCCTTGAATTTTTTCAGCAAATCATTTCCAAATTGTGGGCGCGGGCCCCAATTTGCCGCTACGTTGAAATTTTCATCAAGCACGATTACTTTTGGAATAGACTGCGTTGCGTTGGTTAAAAACTGGTCGATAAGCGAAGTATCGCGGTCGCGTAAAAAAACACGCACTTCATTTCCCATCGCTTCAAAAAACTTGGATACCGCAGGCACTGTCGCGCTTGCGTCTCCGCACCAAGGTTCGGAAATAATCAGGATTTTGCCTTCAAAATTTTTT